>Ga0123335_1006384_pt1 | contig 13749 bp, 15 predicted proteins | sample BiotimSIPDNA_2_FD_89707 | JGI IMG/M metagenome (GOLD analysis project Ga0123335, IMG submission 89707) | Anaerobic biogas reactor microbial communites from Washington, USA - Biogas_R2 time_0 SIP DNA | ecosystem: Engineered > Bioreactor > Anaerobic > Unclassified | place: Washington, USA... | reverse complement strand
TCCCGGTCTGCTGATTGGTGTAAGAGCGGCAGAATTAGCCCAAAAGCAGCTGGGGATAGAACAGGATAATGATGAAGAACTGGTTGCCATAGTGGAAAACGACAATTGCAGCGTAGATGCCATTCAAGCCATATTGGGCTGTACATTCGGTAAGGGAAATCTGATTTTCAAAGATTACGGGAAAAACGTTTGGACCATTATCAGCCGCCAAAGCGGTAAGGCACTGCGCATCGCTCAGAGATTTGGTTCAACCGCTGGTCCCGCCAGCGAACGTTTCCGTGCATTAAACGGCAAACATGATCTGACTGATGAAGAGGCTGGCGAGAAGGAAATGCTGATCGGAGAACTCTTTGAAAAGATCATGAGCATGCCGGCGGAAGACCTCTTTACCTGGCAACAGGTAGCTGTAAAGATACCTGATCGAGCCACGATTCGAAAAACTGTGCGCTGTGACAGATGCGGCGAAGGGGTAATGGAGACCAGGACTATATCCAGGGACGGACAGACCCTTTGCCCCGAATGTCAGATGAATTAGGAGGTATTTGCCATGTGTGAAGCCAATGTCTATATCAATCGGGCATCCGGAGAGGAACTCCTTATGGAAAAGGTGGATCGGATAGTTCCGGGCGAGGACCAAACGGTCTTTTTGGAAAACATCTTCGGTGAGCGCAAGGTAGTAAAAGCCCGCATCCGTGAGATGGAGCTGGTGCACCACCGGGTGGTCCTGGATGAGATCCGGGAGGAATCCCATACCGTACATGAGGAAATATGGCTGGAACCTTCCACCGATCATGGCCATTTTCATGAAGGGGAACAGGTGAGGTTGAAGCTCTTCAAGGGCAGCAATATGAAGCCGGGTCATCACGCGCATTTCGCTGATCTCAAGGCATTTGTCGCCGGTAGCGGCGGGGTTAAGGAACTTCATTTTCATGATCATCACGGCTCTTGCGAGTTGGTGCTGGGAGAAGAAAACGACGGCTTACTGCAGCTATGGGCGGAAGAAAACGAAAATGGTCAGCGGAGACTGGCCAGCGTGCTGGTCGAGGTGGGGCACCATCATCACCATGCTTTGAAACCAGCCGGGCTGGATTTGGAGATATTCCCCACCGATTATAGTCATGCGCGGATGGGTGAGAGTTATGAGATCCAGGTCCTGCAGCAGGGTAAGCCTTTAGCGGGAGTCGAGGTGCGGGCAACCTTTGCCGGTACTCACCAGAAGGACTATCCCCATCGGCTGACCACCAACGAGGAAGGCAAGGTCAGACTGTTTTTGACATCTCGCGGTAATTATCTTTTCTCAGTGAGTGTTGATGATCTGACCAGTACCTTTACCCTGGTCAAGAGTTTTTGATTCCCATTTGCTAAAGGAATTAGTATAATAAATGTTGTTTCTTCCTCAAAATGCACTATGAAGGTGCTATAGCGAAAGACAATTTCGGAAAACACATCGGAATACACAATAGTATAATCAGCAAAAATGATGCCATGAAGGTAGCGGGCTGCAGCCCGGATTTCTTTGTGGCATTTTTGTTGACATGACCAAGAAATATGTTTAAGGGAGGTTATTTCAGTGCATATACCTGATGGATATCTGGCTCCCCAGACGGCTATCCCATTACTGGCAGTGATGGTGCCAGCATGGAGCGTAGCGGTGAAGAAGGTACAACAAACTATGAAAAAGAAGGAGGTGCCCGTACTGGCGGTGGGGGCAGCCTTCTCTTTCACTATTATGATGTTTAATCTGCCTGTTCCGGGGGGGAGCAGTGCTCATGCAGTTGGCGCCGTTTTACTGGCGATCCTCTTAGGACCCTGGGCAGCCTGCCTGGGAGTATCCACTGCGCTTATCATTCAAGCCATGGTATTCAGTGACGGCGGCATCCTGGCTATTGGGGCCAATTGCCTGAACATAGCAGTCATAATGCCATTTGTTGGTTACTATATTTATAGACTCATCAAGGGTAAGGCCAGCGCGGTTTCCGGGCGGGGTATCGCTGCAGCATTTATTGCCGGTTACTTTGGACTTTGCTTAGCGGCGCTTAGTACTGCGCTGATGTTCGGTTCCCAGTATGAGTGGTTCAAAGCGGCTGACGGCACGCCCTTATATTTTCCTTTATCATTGAAAGTTGCTGTCAGTGCCATGATGGCTGAGCATCTTCTCCTGGCAGGGCCGGTGGAAGGTATCGTTACAGCTTTAGGGCTGACCTTCGTTGGACGTACCTATCCGGAACTTATAGGAGACGAGCCAGTTGCTCTGGACCAGGAGGTGAACAGCTATGTTTAAAAGATATGCTAAACTGTGGTGGGCTTTGGGAGCCCTCATCATTCTTTGCCCGTTGGGTTTGATCGCCACTGGTACTGCCTTTGGTGAATGGGGATTGGATGAATTGATCCAAAGTGATGAAGTTGGTTTTATTCCGCAAGGCCTGGCCAAGTTTGGCGACTTCTGGCAGCATGCCGTGCTGCCGGATTACAGTATCCCGGGGATGACCTCGACTTTTACGCAGTCTGCGCTGGGTTACATCCTTTCCGCCGTGGTTGGTGTTGGTTTGGTTTTACTGATTATCACGCTCCTGGGTAAAATAGTGAAAGAATAGAGAATACATGGTAGGACCTTCGATTGAACCAGGTAATTCAATAACGCTTCCGGGCTGGATGAACCAACCAACAGATGAGAAGGAGCACCGCCTGCAGGCGAATAGCGACAGGGGCAAAGGCTCCGGCTTTTTGAACCGCAACCTCCGTGAATTGCGCCAGGTCATGCTGGATGATCTCTTGACTGAGCGTTATGCCCGGCGGGATTATTGGCTGCAGCAGCTTGATCCCCGTCTAAAGCTTTTGGCAATAATAGTTCTGATACTCCTGGTCGCCTTGACCAGGAGTATCACAGTGTTTTTTGTAATGTGGGTATGCAGCCTATTATTAATGTCCTCAGCCCGTCTGCCGATCTGGTCTCTGCAAAAGCGCATCTGGGGTATCTTTCCTCTGATCACGCTCATAGCAGCCATCCCTGCGATGTTCAGCTTATTTAATCCGGGAGCGCCATTACTGGAGTTGTACCACAGTATGGCTCCACATTACTGGTTGGGTATCAGGTTGCCGGAACAGATCTATATCAGCCGCCAGGGCAGCATAGCGGCGCTGGTCATATTCTTGCGGGTAGGCCTGTCTATTACCTGGGGTATGCTGCTGGTGATAACAACACCCTCAGCACATTTGTTTAAATCGCTAAGGGTATTGCGGGTGCCGCTTTTAGTCGTTATGATACTGGAGATGACCTATAGATATCTAGTATTGCTGATCCAGGTATCTCATGAAATGTTTGAAGCGCGTAAAATGAGGACAGTAGGGAAACTGTCGCTGCGTGCCCGGCAATGGCAGGTAACCTCTTCCATTGGGGCTCTGTTTATACGTAGCATGCAGCTTTCTGAAGAAGTATATCAGGCCATGACTGCTCGGGGCTATACCGGTGAAGCTGTTAGTCTGGATGAATAGAACGGGTAACAGTGTTAAACTTCGGTCTTGGCAATATAAATATTAATGGTTGGAGAGATTAAGATTGACGCCTGCAAATACTTTTAAGTTTGAACGAGTTGGTTACCGCTATGGACGGGATGAATGGATATTCAGGGATATCGATTTTGTGGTTGATGCCGGAGAAAGCATTGTGCTGCTGGGGGCCAATGGCTCAGGTAAATCGACTCTGCTCAAGATCATGTGCGGACTCACTTTTGCTAGTGCAGGGAGGCTCCTGGCGTTCGGGCAGGAGATCACCGAAGAGCATCTGGAGAATGACTCGGCTGCCAAGGAATACCATCGCCGCGTGGGGTTTCTTTTCCAGAATTCCGATGCGCAGCTCTTCACTACCTCGGTTAAGGACGAAATAGCATTCGGCCCATTACAGATGGGGATGAAGAAGGATGAAGTAAGGGCGCGGGTAGACGATGTGATCGAGATGTTTGGTTTATCAAATCTGGCAGACCGGTCACCGTATCGACTAAGTGGAGGAGAGAAAAAAAAGGTAGCGTTGGCCTCAGTATTGGTACTTAATCCGGAAGTAATAATCTTGGATGAACCAACTAATGGGCTGGACCCTAAGACCCAACGCTGGCTGACTGAACTTATATTAAAGCTGAATGATCAAGGCAGGACAATTGTTGTGGCTACTCATAATCTAGATCTGGCCCATGCCATTGCTGACCGGGCTCTGATATTGTCCGAGGATCATCGAGTGGTTTTTGACGGACCAACTCGAGATGCCCTCTCCAACCGGGAGCAGTTAATCGATGTCAACCTGATTGATGAATATTTTCATATACACGAAGGCAAGCATCACATTCACCAGTACCGTCATAACTAATGGCGCTTCTGGCAGGTTTTTCGACTTGCCAAAAGACCGTAATTTGAAATATTATAAATTGACTAAAAAAATCCAACTATTTTGTAGGATTTTTAAAATCTATAGAGAATATATATTTTGGAATAAAATAATTCTCCGAGTTAACGTCCCTAAGGGCTTTCTATGGGGCATTAACCTTTGGGTGGAACTGAAAACGGTTCTGCCTTCCCGATTCATTGAAAAGGAGATGCTCAGTTTAGGCAGGTACTTGATAGCGGACCCATGAAGGGTCTAGCTGCTTGGTGTCTGTGCATCTAAGTCTGGCATTTCTGTGCCAGGCTTTTTATTTTGGAAATAATGATGGAGTGGCTGGAATGCACGAATTATCGTTGGTTGAAGGCATGATGGACATAGTCCGGGAAAGCGCCAGCCAGAATAATATCAAACGGGTAACCAGGGTCAAGATGGTCATAGGAGAATTGACTATGGCCTTGCCGGATAGTTTGCAGTTTGCGTTCTCTGCGCTCTCTCAGGACGAGCTTTTTCGCGGTGCGGAACTGGAGATAGTACAGTTGAGCGTAATATGTCATTGTGAAGAATGCGGTAATGATTTCCGACCGGAAGATGATTATATCTTCCGCTGCCCCGGCTGTGGCAATGGACAGGTAATTATTAGCCAAGGCCATGAGTTGTATCTGGATAGTTATGAAGGAGACGAAGCCAGTGGTCCAAGTTAATCTGCAGACGAATATTTTGGGAGCCAATGAACTAATCGCCCGAAAAAACAGGGTTTCTTTTAAGAGTCAGGGGATTCTGGTCATTAATCTGATGAGTTCGCCGGGATCAGGCAAAACGACTATTTTGGAACGGACTATTGAAAGATTGGGTGAACAAGTGAAGATCGCTGTTATCGAAGGGGATCTCTATACGGATCGGGATGCCCAGAGGATCGAACAGAAGGGTGTACAGGTGATCCAGATTAACACGGAAGGAACCTGTCATCTTGATGCTGGAATGGTAACCTCAGCTTATGAAAAAATAGATAAAGCCGATTTGGACTTGCTTTTTATCGAAAATGTGGGCAATCTGGTTTGTCCGGCAGAATTCGATCTGGGCGAGGACTTTCGTGTGGTTGTTATTAGCACCACGGAAGGCAATGACAAGATACCCAAGTATCCATTGATCTTCCACGAAGCCAAGGCGGTTCTGGTCAATAAGGTTGACCTTTTGCCATATACCGAGTTCAACCTGCAAGAGTGCCAGGAGGATCTTGAAAAAATCAACCCCTCGGCGCAAGTATTCCCTCTTTCCGGACGAACCGGAGAAGGGATTGAGATATGGTGCGAGTGGTTACTGGGGGAGGTGAGGGCCAAAGGGCGTAATTCCTGATTTTCCTTATATAGATAGAGATAGATTCGTACCTTGTGTATGATTTTAAGATTGGGGTTGTGCGTTGCTCTGTTGTCTAAGGAATGATTTGATTGGGGGGAACATGGAGAATGCCTACCAAATTAAACCGTCGTGATTTTTTGAAAGCGTGTGCCGGTTCTGCCGCAGCGATCTCGCTGACGGGTTATCTGGCTCCGTTTATGAAAGAGGCCGTTGCTGCTGGGGCGCCCCAGGTAATATGGCTGCAGGGTGCATCCTGCACCGGCTGTTCGATTTCTCTGTTAAATACAGTACATCCCGATATTCAGAAGGTCTTAACCGAAGTTATTAGCGTTACCTACCATCCCAATATCTCTGCTGCTGCCGGTGACCTGGCCTTGCAGGAAGGGATTTTGAAAATTGCTAACGAAAACCCGGGAAAATTCTACCTGGTAGTGGAAGGTTCCGTGCCAACTGAGGCAGATGGATTGTATTGCACTGTTGGTGAGGAAAATGGCCAGCCCATCACTTTTGTGGATTTGGTAAAGAGAGTCGGCAGCCAGGCTGCTGGTATCCTCAGTTTCGGCACTTGCTCTGCTTTTGGTGGTGTACCGGCAACCCCGCCGAACCCCACCGGCTGCAAGCCTGTTTCTGATATAGTAAAGGACACTCCGGTCATCAACGTACCGGGCTGCCCGCCGCATCCCGATTGGATGGTCGGTACTATCGCTCATATCCTGCTGTATGGAATGCCGGAACTGGATTCCTTCGGCCGACCGACAATGTTCTTTAATAAGATCATCCACGACAATTGTGAACGCCGTCAGTATTTTGACAATGCCATCTTTGCCAAGACCTTTGGCGAAATGGGTTGTATGCTGGAACTGGGCTGCAAGGGTCCCTTTGCTCATTGTGATTCTAGTACCCGCGGTTGGAATAACGGCACCAATTGGTGCGTAAGATCCGGAGCTGTCTGTATCGGCTGCACCGAACCTCAATTCCCCGCCTGGCCCATGTACGAAAGACTGCCTGAATTACCGATCGGTCCGGCAACTACCGCTACAGTCGATCAAATTGGCGGTGTATTGGGCGGGCTAGCTGCTGTGGGTATCGCCGGGCACCTGGGTGGTAATATACTCACCGGCCGCATAGGACCGAAAAAGGCGGAGCATGAAGTTGAGAAAGAGGGTGAAGCATAATGGCGAAGATAATTGTTGATCCCGTAACTCGTATTGAAGGCCACTTGAAGCTCGAAGTCGAAGTTGAGGGCGGCGTAGTAACCAATGCTTGGACCAGCGGGTCTCTGTTCCGTGGTCTGGAGTTGATAATGCAGGGCCGCGACCCGCGTGATGCTGAACAGATCGTACAGCGTATTTGCGGCGTATGCCCAACTGGTCATGCTACTGCCGGCATCCTGGCGCTGGACGATGCATTTGGCATTGAACCGCCGCCGAATGGCCGGATCATCCGCAACCTTATATTAGGCTCCAACTGGGTGCAATCTCATATTCTGCACTTCTTCCACCTGGCAGCCCTGGATTATGTAAAGGGACCGGAGCTGGCTCCTTTTAAGCCCCGCTATGAGGCTGACTATCGTCTACCGGAAGACATTAACGCCCAGGCTGTACAGCACTATCTTGACGCATTAACGATTCGCCGGCAGGCTCACGAAATGCTGGCCATCTGGGGCGGCAAGATGCCCCACGTCCAGGCCATCGTTCCCGGCGGTGTATCCGAAGTTCCGGATACCTCCAAGATCTATCAGTTCCTGTCCAGCTTGGAGAAAATAACTAAGTTCGTTGACGAGGTATATGTTCCCACTGTCAAGGCAGTGGCTGGCGTATACAGCGACTGGTTCGATGTAGGCTACGGCTGCGGCAATATGCTGGCATACGGCGGATTCCCGCTGGAAGAAGGCATGGACCATGTCAAGAAGAACAAGCTTTACAAATCCGGTGTCTATGTACGCGGTCAGTATGGCGACCTAGATCCGGAAATGATCGAGGAACAGGTCAAATATTCCTGGTATGATAACGAAATCGAGCCCAAACCGGCCGATGCCGTTGTCAAGCCCGCTCCCGACAAGAAGGATGGCTATTCCTGGCTGAAGGCTCCCCGTTACAACGGCGAACCTATGGAAGTTGGCCCGCTGGCTCGCCAGTGGATCAACAAACAGAAAGACGTCGTGGCATTAGGCGACAAAAAGGCCTTCTCCGTAATGGGACGCCACTTTGCCCGCGCTATCGAATGTTCCGAAATGACCAAGGCTCTCAAGGAATGGGCTTTGCAGTTGGAACCCGGCCAGCCGGTATGCGTACCGCATAAGATTCCGGATTCAGCAGTGGGTATGGGCCTTTGCGAAGCTTCCCGCGGCGCGTTGGGTCACTGGCACAGAATCGAGGGCCAGAGAACCAAGGTTTACAACGCTGTAGTTCCCACTACCTGGAACGCAGGACCCAGAGACGTTCGTAACCAGCCTGGTCCGATGGAGCAGTCCATAATCGGATGCAAGGTAGCCGATCCAGCAAATCCGGTTGAATTGGTTAGGATCATCAGAGCATTTGATCCTTGTTTTGGATGTGCTATTCATGTGATGACCCCTGATAAGAAGACGATTAGCCAGTTCGCTATTAACTAGGGGGTGAGTGCATGAAAAAGATGGAGGATAGGCATTCCGGCTTCATACGGATCTTTCACTGGATAAATATGATAGCTATCACCACGCTGTGCCTGACTGGTTACTATATCCATGCTCCGCATAGCTGGGGTTGGCTCTTTGATAACATGGACAACGCCCGGATGCTTCATTTTGCCATGGCTTACCTGCTTTGTTTCGGTGTAGTAGGCAGAGTGTATTATGCTATTGCAACCGGTGACTACAAGAATGTATGGTTTGATGTCAAGACAGACCCGGGCAAGTTTCCCAGTATGATCAAATACTATACTTTCCTGGCGGATGATCACCCCTTCTATGGCAAATACAATCCCGGTCAGAAGATGATGTATTCCACCTTCATGTTTATGGCAATTATTCAGGTGATAACGGGTTTTATCCTGTACAAACCGCAGGTACTGTTCTTGTCGCAAATGGGTGATTATCTGGGCGGCGAGATTGCTCTTAGAATGGTCCACTATATCATAACCTGGATATTTGTACTCTTTATTGTGGCTCATGTATACCTTGACATGTCCGAAGGTATACCGGTGCTCAAATCAATGTTCACCGGCAAGATGCCGGCTGACTTCCACCATGGCTATCATGAGGAAGACCAAGAGGCCTAATAAAAGTTGCATCTTAATTGCGGCAAGGAGGATCAGGTTTGAAACGTATATCGGTAGTTGGGGTAGGTAACCTGCTTATGCGGGATGACGGAGTTGGAGTTCATGTGATCCGGTATCTTGAAGAGCAAGGAGTACCTGAAGGCGTAGAACTGATCGACGGAGGCACTCATAGCTACGATCTGCTTGATATCTTTGCCGAAGCGGACATTATTATTGCAGTTGATGCCATTCAGGCCGGGGCCGAGCCTGGTACATTGTACCGGGCTCCCCTGGATGAAATGGGCTTTGAGACAAATGACCGTGCTGCCTCGTTGCATGACCTCAACTTTGTCGAAGCCGTACAAATGCTTCGGCTGATGGGGCACGATCCGCAGTTCATCGTCTTTGGCATTCAACCCAAAGAAATGTATCTGGATCTGGAGTTAAGCCCCGAGGTGGCCGCCAAGGTTCCCCGGGTAGCTGAATTAATCCAGGAAGAAATCCAAAGAATAATAAACCAATGAGCCAGGGATGCACTCTGACTTGTTATTGTGACGCTGAAAAGACCAGGGGCCGGGAGCTTTTCCCGTCCCTGCATCTTCAGCGTTTTTTACTATGAAATGTTTAATAGACGCAGATAACGCAGATTAGAAAAGATTTACGCAGATTTTTTTGACATAATGGGCGGCATGATGTAAGTCCAGTTTAAAGGCTGCGAAACTATAATCCTGGATAGAGCTTGGTATCAATGAAATATAATCAGCGTTAATCTAATAAATCAGCTTTATCTGCGTCTATTTAGAGCGGGTTGATGTCATGTTGGTTGCTTATCACATCCGAATAACCGGAATAGTCCAGGGAGTAGGTTTCAGGCCCCATGTCTTCAGACTGGCCAGTGAGTATGGCCTTAAGGGATGGGTTCTGAATTCCTCAGCTGGTGTCTTTATTGAGGCAGAAGGTTCTAAAAAGGATCTGGATGACTTTGCCCGGCGTTTGGTGGAGGAGCCGCCTCCGCTGGCGATTATCAGGCAGTGTGAGATCAGTGAGAAACCGCTACAGGGTTTCCTTGACTTCACTATTCGTAATAGTGAGGATGATGATAGCCGCGAGGTCATGATATCACCGGATATAGCCATATGCGCTGATTGTAAACGTGAGGTCAGGGATCGCAAAGACCGGCGATATGGCTATGCCTTTACCAATTGTACCAACTGCGGACCGCGCTATACGATAATCAAAGATATTCCTTATGATCGCATCAAGACTACTATGGCACCCTTTCCCATGTGTCCGGAGTGTCAGGAGGAATATGAGGATCCGTTGCATAGGCGTTTCCATGCACAGCCCAATGCTTGCCCCGTTTGCGGACCGCATACCACCCTGGTTGATGCTTCTGGCAAGGAAGTAGGAGGAGAGGCAGTCGACTATCTAAAAAAGGGATATATAATAGCGGTAAAAGGACTCGGTGGTTTTCACCTGGCCTGCGATGCTACCAATATTGACGCGGTGAAGAACTTGCGTCAGCGCAAGAGACGCGATGCCAAGCCTTTCGCTGTAATGGTGCGGGATCTTCAGATTGCCGAACAATATGCTTATATAGATGAAATCGAAGCCAGATGGCTAGAATCTCCCCAAGCGCCGATCGTGATTCTGAAGAGCAGGCAAAATCCAGCACTGCCGACCGATGTTATACATCCTGGCTTAGAGACGCTGGGGATAATGCTGCCCTACACGCCGCTGCATTATCTTTTGTTTGATGAAGATATCGACATACTCATAATGACCAGCGCCAATATCAGCGATGAACCATTGATTTTCGACAATGATGCGGCACTCGAAAAACTATCTGACATCGCTGATTACTTCCTGGTGCATAACCGGGAGATATATAATCCCTGTGATGATTCAGTAATAAGCGTCAGGGGTGAGGGTTTTCCTCATTATTTCCGTCGGGCTCGCCGCTTTGTGCCCCTGGGTATCAATATCACCCCGGGCACTCAGCCGGTACTGGCACTGGGCGGGGAGATGAAGAACACCTTCTGTATTACCCGAAGTGACCAGGCTTATATCAGTCCTCACTGGGGTGATCTAAACCATTATCTGAATTACCGGAATTACCTGTCTGGTATAGAACGATTCAAGCAGATGCTGAATACCGACCCGCAGATCATTGCGCACGATCTGCATCCGGACTACCAGACCACACGTTTGGCCCAGAGTATGAAATCGGTAAAGACTATTGGGGTGCAGCATCATTTTGCTCATATGGCGGCAGTTATGGCAGAAAACGAAATCCAGGGGCAGACCCTCGGCCTGATATGCGATGGGACTGGCTGGGGCCTGGACGGTGCCATCTGGGGATGCGAGATTCTCGTTGGCGATTACAGAGAAATTAATCGTTTGGGGCATCTCCGCTACATGCCCATGCCGGGAGGGGATCTAAACAGCCGCAAGCCCTATCGAATGGCCCTGATCTATCTGTACCAGGCCTGGGGGGCGGAAAAGGCGGCAGAATTGGCCCGTAAATATCTGCCGGATCTCAGTGAAGAGGAGTGCAGCCTGCTGCTGGGACAATTAGAGCATCCGCGGGGGGAGATCATGACCTCCTCGGCAGGCCGATTGTTCGAGGCTGTATCGGCATTTCTGGGTATATGTGCAATTAATCGCTATGAGGGCCAGGCCGCCATTGAATTGGAAGCTCGGGCAGATATGAGCAGTGATGGAGCATATCCCTATAAAATAGAATGGGAGCAGGATGAGTTGATAATGGATGTCCTCCCGCTATGGCAGGAAATCACCGACGACATGGAAAAAGGTATTCCTGTCAGTATAATTTCCGAACGTTTTCATCGGACTGCAGCAAAAATGTTTGCCGCCGTCTTGAATCTGGCACGTGAAAAAACCAGACTTAATGAGGTGGTTATCAGCGGCGGGGTTTTCCATAATGAGATATTGACCAATCAATTGGTCAAATTGCTCGAAGTATACGGATTCACAGTATATCAGCAACACAATATTCCGCCCGGTGACGGGGGGATTTCATTGGGACAGGCGATAATAGCGAGTGAGGTGAGCAAGTAATGTGTCTGGGAGTTCCGGGAAAGATTCTGGAGGTAAAAGAAAACAGTATTGCCGTGGTCGATGTTGACGGCAACCAGATGGAGATCAGCATCCGACTGACGCCCGAGGTGGAACCCAACCAGTATGTTTTGATACATGCTGGCTTCGCCATGGAGATCATGGACGAAGAGGTGGCGCATGAGACAATGCGATTGATCAAGGAGTTGGAGGAGAGTAATGAGTTCGCAACCGGAATATTTGAACCGTCTGCTGGGTGAGATAGTAAAAGAAGACCGCGAAATGGCATTGATGGAGGTCTGCGGCACCCATACTATGGCTATCGCCAAGAGCGGGTTGAGAAATCTGTTGCCGCCTAATTTGAAATTGCTGTCGGGACCCGGATGTCCGGTTTGTGTTACCGCTCAGGGCGATATCGATGCAGTCATCGAGTTGGCGGTCAAGCCAGGCATCATCATGGTCACCTTCGGGGATATGATGCGGGTGCCGGGGACAACCAGCTCACTGCAGGAGGCGCGCAGCCAGGGGGCTGATATCAGGGTGGCCTACTCTCCGCTGGACGCTTTAGCTATCGCGCAGCGCAACCCTGACAAAGAGGTCGTATTCCTGGGGATAGGATTTGAGACGACCGCACCGGCGGTGGCCATCTGCGCGGATCAGGCCAGGAACCTGGGCCTGAAGAATTTCTCAGTATTCTCACTGCATAAGGTAGTACCTCCAGCCCTGGAGGTGATCTTTTCTATGCCGGATATGAAGATAGATGGGTTGATATGTCCTGGCCATGTTTCTGTAGTCATTGGCCTGGAACCCTACGAAAAACTGGTGGAAAAATATCACCGGCCCTGTGTGGTCACCGGATTTGAAACCCAGGATATCCTGGAAGGCGTGTATATGCTGATCAGGCAAATCCGCCAGGGTGAGGCCAGAGCTGAGATACAATATACAAGGGTAGTGAAGAGTGGCGGTAACCCGGCGGCTCAAAAGATACTGGAAGAGGTGTTTGAACCGTCCGATGCCCGTTGGCGGGGCATAGGAAATATTCCGAACAGTGGACTTGCGTTCAGACCGGAATACGGAATCTTTGACGCCCGCAAACGTTTTGACATAATGGACCGCGAAGACATACCCATAAAGGGCTGTGCCTGTGGCGAGGTCCTGACCGGGAAGATAACCCCGCAGGACTGCGCCTTGTTCGGGCGGGCCTGCACTCCCTTGAAGCCGATCGGACCTTGCATGGTTTCTCACGAGGGGGCTTGTGCCGCCTATTATCGTTACCCGCCGCCATCACCGTCGAAGAAGGGATAGGATAGTATGAATAGTCGTGTATTGATGGCTCATGGCAGTGGAGGCTTGATGAGCCAGCAGTTAGTAGATGAGGTCTTTCGCAGCATCTGGAGCAATCAGTACCTGGATGCAGCTCTGGATGGGGCCCAGATGATATTGCCCCCGGGTAAAGTAGCTATGTCCACTGATTCTTTTGTTATTACCCCGATATTCTTTCCCGGCGGTGACATTGGCAAGCTCTCCATTTGTGGTACGGTCAATGACCTGGTTGCCTGCGGTGCCAAACCCATGTACTTGTCAGTAGGATTAATTATTGAAGAAGGGTTTCTGCTCAGTGACCTAAAAAAGATAGCTGATTCGATGGCCCAAACAGCTGCCGAGGTCGGCATCCAGATCGTGACCGGAGATGCCAAGGTGGTGGA
>Ga0123335_1006383_pt1 | contig 13750 bp, 10 predicted proteins | sample BiotimSIPDNA_2_FD_89707 | JGI IMG/M metagenome (GOLD analysis project Ga0123335, IMG submission 89707) | Anaerobic biogas reactor microbial communites from Washington, USA - Biogas_R2 time_0 SIP DNA | ecosystem: Engineered > Bioreactor > Anaerobic > Unclassified | place: Washington, USA... | reverse complement strand
CGACAGCGGCAGGAGCAGCCTCGACAGCGGCAGGAGCAGCCTCGACAGCGGCAGGAGCAGCCTCGAGCGCGGCAGGAGCGGCCTCAACAGCGGCGGGTGCAGCCTCGGCGGGTTTGGTTTCGGGCTTCGCCTGGGGGGCGTCGGGGGCCGCGGGCGCGTTGCCGCCGAGTCCCAGCAGATCGTCCAATTCACCGGCCAGCCCGTCCTGCGCGCGCGCAGCCGGAACGGCGGCCAGCATGAAAGCGATGGCGATGGTTGCGAGCAACCGCTGCAGAACATTGATCATGAAATGCATCTCCACTTGATGAAAACAGTTCACGGCGGGTCTCCTGGACACGGAAAACGGTGATCTACAGCTTGGGCACCGTGGTCTCCATTTTGTCGGCATCATTTTGTAATACAACAGAGGCGGCCTGATTGTCAACGGCGATCACGCGGAATCGCTTCCCGTCGAGGGTGAACTGGCCGTCGCCCGCGGTCTCGAAGCTGGTGCCGTCGAGCGTCTGGACGAAGGTGATCTTGTAGTCGGACTCGCTGGCATCCTCGCCGAGCCCCAGCGTGATGACCTTGCCGCCCCGGCCGATCTGGACCTTCTGGATGGTGAAATCCATCAGCGTCTTGGTGACCGGACTGGGGCGCCGTTCCTTGGTCTCGATGTAGTGCAGCAGTTTGAAGTCCGTCTTGCCGATCATCTGGTTCGTGACGACAAAGTAGGTGCTCGGCTGCGCGGCCCCCGGCTCCAGGACGTTCATCTGGATCCGGTTTCCGTTCGGCATCTTGGTGACGGCCATGAACTTGATCGGCAGCTTGGTGACCTCGATCTTCGCGACGCGGAGCAGTCCGAGGCGGTCGGGATGATTCCTGGGGTCGAGGGGATCGGTTCCGGCCTTGAACTCGGCGAGGTTGTTGAAGCCGTCGCCGTCGCTGTCCCTGGCATCGTCGGCCGGATCGAGGGGATCGAGGTTGTACTTGATCTCCCACTTGTCGGGAATCCCGCCGCCATCGCCGTCGTATCCGGCGACCTCCTTCAGTTCGACCGGCTGCCCCGTCTGACAGAATGGGCAGTTGGTACTGGCGAGGGGAATCGGTTTGCGGCAGCTGCGGTTGGCGCACCAGACGCGCGACTCGGGCACGAAGAATCCCGCGGTCCGGCCGGGATCGATGGCGATGCGGTAGGGCGCGGCCAGCTGGCGCAGGGTATTCGAGTGGGCGACCAGACTGACGGGCTCCAGGGTCGGGTGCGCGGGCTTGAGCGCGTCGAGACGGGCCAGATAGTCCTGCTCCTCGGCGGCGCCGCGGTGCCGGCCCATCGCCAGCGTGCCGATGGCCGCCAGCAGGATGATCACGGCGACCAGCGCAATCACCTTGTCGTAGTACCGTGTGACGAAAGCGGCGAAAGTGGAGGTGGCAGGCACGGGTCAGACTCCCTCTTTCTTGAAGTTGAAGACATCGAGCTCGATCCGCGCCTCGATCAGCGGATCGATCTCCCGGCCCGATACCAGCCGCCGACTGGGGGGCAGATCCGATACCGGCGCCTCCGCGGGGGCGGCAGCCTCCCCGGCGGAATCGGTTGAACGCGCCGCCTCCGGCGAACCGAACACCGAGGCGCCCGGCGCGCCGGGCACGGGCGCGCCAGGCGCGGCCGCCTGCGGCGGACGCAGATCCTCGCCCTGCTTCCGCATCTCGACATCCTGGACCACGACGAACATCGGCATGGCGGCGAACCGGTTGAGCAGGTCGCCGATCGTCGACTGCCGCCCCTCGACCACCATCCGGAAGCGCTGGGAGCGGTAGAACGCGGACGCGCCGGCGCGCGCGCGGTTCCGCGGACGCGCCGCCTCCGGCTCCGGAGCCGTCGCGGCCGCCGCCTCGAACACCTCGCGCTCGATGCCGCGGAGGGCGCTGACCTGGGAGGCGTAGACCTCGTTGACCAGATTCTCGACCATGACGAGCTGCTGGGCCAGCCGCGGCACGTCAGCCTCGGCCGGCATGGGTGCGTTGGCCCCCAGATAGCGGTCGAAGCCGAAGGCGAACCCTTCGGGAATGACGCGGCTGCCCTCCACGATGGGCGCCCGTGCCTGCAGGCGGTCGCGCAAGGCGGTCTGCAGATCCTGGATGAAGCGCGAGGGGCTCAGTTCCGGCAGGGGGACATCGCGCTGGGCGAGGGTGTTGGTCATCGCCGCGCGCATCTGCCCGAGCCGCTGGACCTGGCTGTTCATCCGGTCCGCGTTCGCGGCATCGGGAAACGGGTTGGCCTGGAAGAGCGCGACGAGCCGGGTGAAGGCCGCGTCGCGCTGCCCGCGCGCCTCCCGCGCGGCCGCGGTACGGCGCACGAGGGCATAGCCGCCCGCGGCCAGCAGGGCGAACATGGCCACCAGGAGTCCCGCGAAGACGATTCGGGTTCGGTTCATATCGATGACTCTTCTGCCGGCGTGGCGCCGGCCGACGGCTCCAGCCCCGCTTCGACCGTGAACTGGCGGACCTGGTCGGGGAACCGGGGATCATCGCCTTCCGTCAGAATCTTGACTTCGTCCGTGAAGAGGGGCTGAGCCTTCAGCCGGTCGCGGAACATCTCGACGGCCGTGGCCTGGCTGCCGCCGGCCTGCTCCAGGGCCTTGAGCCGGTCCTTGAAGCCGCGCCCGGTGATCCGCAGCCGCGTGACGCTCCCGGATTCGTCCCTCAGCGACTCGACGGCGGTCAGCCACATGCCGTCGGGGACGCTGTCGCGCAGCGCCACCAGGCGCCGGGCCAGCTCCGTGCGCCGCGCGACCAGCGTCCGGTAGACCTGGAGCTCATCCTCGATCCGCCCGAGGGCCTCCGTCTCGCGCTTGAGTTCCGCGCGCCGGTCCTCCATGCGCGCCAGACGCCCGTCGATGTTCTCCTGCTGGCTCCGGAACCGCGCGCCCTGGGCCGTGCTATGGTAGAACCAGGCGGAGAGGGCCAGGAGCATCGCCGCCGCCGAAGCCGCGAAGAACGGGAGGCGCCTGCGGAAGATCTTCTTCTGGACGAGATTGGGCGGCATCAGGTTGATCTCGACCGGGCACGGCCCCGCGCGGCGCAGCGCCAGTCCGACCACCTCGCCCAGGGCGAAGAACTCCTCGCCGACCTTCTCGGGGCTGGCGCGTCCCCCGACCGCCACGTTGACGAAGGGGTTGAGGTAGTCGACATCCACCTTGAGCTTCTCGCGGAAGAAGGTGTCCATGTGGGGGATGATCGAGGAGCCGCCCGTCAGCAGGACGCGGGCGGGCACGCTGCCGCTCTGCTGGCTCCGGTAGAAGTTGACCGAGCGGTTGACCTCGGCGTGCAGGCGCGTGACCACGTTGCGGATCACCTTGGAGACGCGGTCGGCCGTCTCGTCCCCCGCGCCGGCGTAGACGCCCCCCAGGGCGACGAAGCTGTGCTCGCGCTTCATGCGCTCGGCCGTGCGGAAATCGACCTGGAAGCTCTTGGCGATCTCCTGCGTGATGGTGTTGCCGGCCACGGGGATGCTGCGGCTGAAGATCCGGCCCTCCTCGATGAAGACCAGGTTCGTCGAGCGGGCGCCGATGTCGAGGACCATCGTGCAGCCCTCGAGGCCGGGATAGTTGTAGGCGGCGCAGTTGTAGAGCGCCAGCGAGGCCACGTCGACGATCTCGGGCTCGAGGCCGGCGGCCAGCACGCAGTCCGTCAGCGACACGACGTTCTCCGTCTTGACCGCGACGATCATGACGTTCTGCTCGCCGGCATCGGCATTGCCGACCAGCTGGTAGTCCCAGACGACCTCGCCGATCGGGAACGGCACGTTCTGCTCGGCCTCGTACTGGATCATCGCCAGGATCTTGTCGCGGGCCACCGGGGGCAGCTTGACGAAGCGCGGAAAGACGGCCTGGCCGGAGAGGGTCATCAGGAGCGGCGCCGGACGGATGCCCCGCTCGCGCATGAGGTCGCGGAGCGTGGAGACGATGTAGGCGGAGGGATCGGCCTCGCTGTCGGGCTCGATCCCCAGCTCGGCCAGGCCGTACTGGAGCAGTTCGGGAGGCTGGCCATCCCGGACCCGGAATTCGGCCAGCGCCAGCCGGCTGGCCCCGATGTTCAAGGCCAGGATGCGGTCGGATGTGAACACTAGCGCACCACCTCGTAGTCGTCGATGTAGGCCCAGGCAAAGGGCGTCTTGGCGCGGTCGACCAGATAGCCGGCCTGCCTGGTGATGTTGGGCTTGTCGCCGATCAGCTTCCACCACTCCTCCCCGAAGGGGCCGGCGCTCTTGACGGCGACGCGCTCCCCGCCGGCGAAGATCTCCACCCCGAAGGCGCTGGGCTCGCCGAAGCGCGCCACGGCGGCGGGCGGCAGGACCACGCAGGCGGCATGGCTGCCGCGCTCGATGTCCGCGTAGACGACCGAGGTCTCGAAGTACTGGAACTGCTTCTGGGCGTCCTGCGTCATCACGTGGAAGGTGAAGCTCAGCTCGTCGATCCACGCGGGGGCCGTCTCGTACCCGACCTCGAGCAGCGCCCACTCCCGGCGCCGCGATCCGCCGACCGTTCGCCTGACATTGCTCTGGTACTCCGGCGTGCGCACCAGCCCCGCCCGCCCCAGCTTCGGCAGGTCGCGGATGCGGACCTCGACCGGCTCCGCCGCGGCGCGTGTCTGCGCCCGGAGCGCACCCGCCGCCAGCAGCAGCACCGCGCCAACGGCCAGCAGCACGGCGCGGCTGGGATACAACAGGCTTCTGCGCTTCACAATCATGATCCTTTCCTTGAAGGGGAAAAGCACACCGAAAACGGTTCGATCCGCAACGACGCCCTTCACTTTACCGAAGATTGCGAAGAATGGCAAAGCAAAAGGTTGTGTTGATGATTGACAGCCTTTCCTCGTCTCCTGTACGATGAGCCGGACTGAACCATAATCGACCGGGATGTGACCCATGAATAAACAACGCATGCGATGGCTGTTTGGACTGGCTCCGCTCGTGATCGCCGGGTCGCTGGCCGCGGCCCCCTTCGACCCCCTCTTCCGCGTCGTCTCCCCGAAGGGGCACTGCCAGGCGCTCGTCCCCGGCACGAGCGAGTACGTCCCCGTCCAGAAGGGCAAGGCCTACCCCTTCGGCACCGCCATCCGCTGCGGCGAGAACGGCGGCGCCGTGATCATGCTCTCCGCGGCGGACGCCCTCCAGCTGGAAGCCGGCACGACGGTCGAGCTGGCCGAGGATCCCGGCGATCCGTCGCGCAAGATCCTGCGGCTCCGGGCCGGCCGGCTGAGCACGCGCCTCTCCAGCGGCAACCCGGAGACGGCCTTGACCATCGAGACGCCGGTCGCCGCCGGCTCCGCCCTTGCCGGCACCGTCACGTTCGGACTGGCCGCCTCGGCGAACGGATCCACGCTCTCCGTCCAGACTGACCCCGCCAGCACCGTGAAAGTCGTCGGCCCCCAGTTCATCATCCCCACGCTCGCGAATGGCGCGGGCGCCCGGATCGCGACCGCCGCCGACAACTCGTTCACGCGCATCGACAACCTCGCGAACGACTATCCGATCCTGCTCAACAGGGGTGCCGACGAACACGCGCCCGAACTGGTGGACGGCATACCCAACCAGGATCTGGTGAACGTCGCCACCAGCAGACGCGCCGCCGTCAAGATCTGGCGCAGCCACGCGCCGGTCGGCGGCACGCTGATCTTCTCCGCCATGATTACCGATGCCCAGGGCAAGGTCAAGGAGACCTACGCCTTCGCCGTCGGAAAGCCCAGCCTCGGCTCGCGCACGGTCTTCGAGGATCTCGAAGGGGACGCGGCCACCAACGCGGTCGCCCCGGCAGACGCCCCCGCGGCGGCCGCGCCGCAGGCGGAAGAGGCCGCCGCCACCCCGGAAGCCGGCACGGCCGAGGAGAGCTTCTGACCCGTCCAGAAAGCCATTTGCGCTCCCGCCCTTCCGCGGGACAGGCGCCCATCAACAGTCCCAACCCGAGGTTTCCGTCGTGTTCATCTACCATTTCAACCGTCTGATTCACAACCGCGTGCTCTGGATCGGCTTCGCGGTGATCGTGGCGTTCGCCTTCCTCTCGGTCGACTCCTGCTCGTCCAGCCTCTCCCGCCGCGAACGCACCGCCGGCACGCTCGGCGGCAAGCGCGTCGATGCCGCGCGTTTCGCCTTCGCCGAACGCTTCGTCGGCGGCGGCCGCAACCGCCCGGCGGACGTGCCCCCCGCCCTCGTCGAGACCCAGACCTGGCGGCACCTGGCCGCCCTGCACACCGCCGCGGCGCTCGGCCTCTCCAGCGCCCCGGAGGAGATCCGCCAGGCCATCCGCGAAGTGCCCGCCTTCTCCAACGGCGGCCAGTTCGACGCCCGCGTCTACCGCGAGCGGGTCGCCCAGGCGCTCGGTGTCACGCCCGCCACCTACGAGCAGCTGATGGCCGACCAGATCGTCCTCGGCAAGCTCGGCCAGTCGGTCGGCGCCGCCGTCCTGGTCTCTCCCATGGAACTGGAGGACGAGGTCGCCGCCTGGACCGACCAGTTCACCATCCGGTACGCGACGCTCAGCAACCGCTTTGCGGATGCCGCCATGGAGCTCGACGAGGAGGCCCTGCGGCGCTTCTACCTCGAGAACCGCGGCACCTTCGCCCTGCCCGACCGCGTCGGCGTCCACTACGCCGCCCTGCCCGTCACCAACTTCAACGCCGGCATCACCCTCCACGAGGAGGAGATCGCGGACTACTACGAGGGCAACCTCTCGCGCTACACGATCCCCTCAACCAACGACACGCCCGTGACCCGGACGCTGGAGGAGGTCAGGAGCGAGATCGTGGCCGAGTTGACGATCGAGGAGGCCCGCTTCGCCGCATCGACCAATGCCGCCGCCTTCATGGCCTCGCTGGGTCTGGAGGACTTCAAGACGTTCGCCTGGCGCGCGCAGGCCCGCCGGATGGCGGTCGCCAGCACCCCGCTCTTCGCCGAGGACGGTTTCGTCCCCGGGATCGAGCCCGAGGCCCAGGAGGAGTTCCGCAACACGGCCTTCGACCTCGACCCCCTGCGTCTCGACGCCCGCTACGCGGTGGTCTCCGGCAAGGAGCAGGTCTACCTGCTCATGGCCTGGACCAACACGCCCGCCTACACACCCGCCTTCGAGGACGTGGTCGACCAGGTGCGCCCCCTCGCCCTCGCCCAGGCCCGCGACAAGGCCTTCGCGAGCGCGTGCGACGACGCGCGCGTCCGCCTGGCGGAGGCGCTCGCGCAGGGCCAGGCCTTCGATGCGGCCGCCGCCGCGCAGGCGCTCAACGTCAGCACCAGCTTAACCTTCGCCGTCCAGTCGGCCGGCCAGACCGACTTCCCGAATGCCCAGGCGGTGATCCCCGTGGTCATGCGCCTCCGCAAGGGCGGCCTCTCCGAGACGATTCCCGTCTTCCGCGGCGCCCTGCTGGCCTACGTCGCCGACCGCCAGCCCGGCGATGCGCTCGCCGCCGAAATGGTCCGGCCCCAGGTGCGCGAGGCCCTGGCCCGCCGCCGCGAGCAGGCGGTCGTCGAGGACTGGATGCAGTGGAATCTCGATGCGGTCGGCTTCACCTCCGCGCAGGCCCCCGTACCTGTGGCGGTTGACGACGACGAAGAAGATTTCGAAGAGTAGGGTTCAGGGTTCAGCTTAACCTGAACCCGCACTTTGTCGCGAGCTTTGTCGACTTTGTCAAAAGCGAAAGAGTAAGCGGGTGGAGTAAGCGTGCCGTTTAAGAGCGGGTTTAAGTGCGGGATTTAAGTGGGTGCTTCGCACTTGCTCTTGAGCGGCTCTTGCATGACACTGACGGACGACACGGAGGTCGTCCCTCCAGCAAGGTGGTTCGGTACAGGCGGCAGCCTAACTTTAGAACTTTAGAACTCCCGCACTTTAGAACTCCCGTCTCCCGTCTCCCGTCTCCCGTCTCCCGCTCCTGCCTACTGCAACTGCCTACTGCCCACCTGACATCTACCACTCGGCCTCGACGGAACCCGAGGCATTCGTCGCGCCCGCACCGAGCAGGAGCGCCCGGCGCCAGACCAGCCGGGCGGCCATCTGCTCCCCGGGAGCCTCGTCCAGCAGCGCGGCCACCCGTCCATCCGGCCCAAGCAGCACCTGGAAGCGCACCCGTCCCACACCGCCGGTGAGGTCGCCGGGCTCCGTAAAGCGGAACCCGGCCGCCTGCAGGGCCGGCGACAGCCGCACGATCCTGTCCCGGCCGGCCGGCACGACCGGCAGCGGATCGAGCGGCGGCCCCTCCACCAGGGGCGGCGGCGCCAGCTTCCCCGCGCGCGCCAACGGCGGCACGGGCGGGAAAACCGCCAGTTCGGTGTAGGCCGGCGGTGCCGGCGGTGGCGGCGGCGGCATCGCCGGCAGCAGGGAGAAGGCCGGTTCCGCGCCCTCCCCGTCCCGCCCCTGATGCGCCAGCCCGTCCGGCCGGTGCAGCAGAGGATTGCCGGAGATCTCGACGACGACAAAGGCCGCCCCGGGCTCCGGCACCCGCGCCGGTACGCGAGCCCGGTAGATGCCCGCCGGCCAGCAGAGCCAGAGGCCCGCCAGCAGCAGGAGCACCACGGCCACGGCCCATTCGCCGAGCCGTTCCCGGCGGAGCCGGTAGCCCGCAGGCACCGTCCGCGGATCCGCCGGCCCGGGAAGCCGAACCGCTGTCCGCCGTGTCTTCATTCGGGCTTGAGGGCCGCGTTGACCCGCTGGATGCCGGCCGACCGGGCCAGATTGACCAGCGCCATGACATCCCCGTGCGGCACCCGCCGGTCGGCCAGCAGCAGGAGCTGCCGCCCGTCCGGACGGGCCGCCGCGCGCGCCAGTTCGTCGCGCAGCTGCGCGTCCTGGTCCGACAGGCCGAGCTGGTAGCGGACATCGTCGAAGAAAACCAGCGTCTCCTCGCCCTGCGGCCGCGCCGCGCGGAGCATCACCAGCGTCAGGCCCCGCTGAAGTCCCTCGCGGAAGGGGGCGCGGGGCAGCTCGAACACCACGCCCGGCTGCAGGGTCAGCCGGCCCGACAGCGAGAGGAAGAGGCCCAGCACCACCGCGAAATTGATCCAGGGCACGATCTGCAGGAAGCGGTTCACGAGACGGCTGCGCGTCCGGAAGCGCGCCCGCAGCCCGCCCGTGTTCCAGGATCGCCAGTCGTTGGTACGCCTGAACATGGCCTCACCCGCCTTGCGGCCGCTCCGGGAGCCCCCCGGACACCGTCCGGCGCCCCATAAAGGAGAGGATGTCGCTGCTGGCCTGCTCCATGTCGAGCACGATGCGGTCGATGCGGATCGCCAGCAGATTGAACATCGCGTGGGCGGGCACCGCCACCATCAGGCCGGCGATGGAGGCGATCAGGGCGCGGACCAGCCCGCCCGTCACGTCGACCGACTGCACGAGCGGCGCCTGGCTGCGCAGGACCAGGACTGTCTCGAGCACGCCGAGCAGGCTGCCCAGCAGCCCCAGCAGCGGGGCGATCTGGACGATGGTCGCCAGCACGCCGAGCCGCCGCTCCATGCGCGAGATCTCCGCATGTCCGGCGTTGTCGAGCACCTGCCGCAGCACCTCGCGCGGCTCGTCGCGGTTCGTGATCGCCATGCGCATCAGGTGGGCCACCGGCCCCGGCGCCTCGTCGCAGAGCGCCTGGGCCTCGCGCACGTTGCCCTTGGCGAGGATGTTGAAGACCCCCTCCAGAAAGTCCGCGTAGTGGATGCGCGCCCGCCGCAGGTGCAGCAGGCGCTCGAGAAAGACGGCCACGGAGGCGAGGCCGGTGAAGACGATCACCCAGAAGACCGGCCCCCCCTCGTGCCACAGGTCAAGATGCGTCATGGTTGTTTCTCCCCGCCCCCCTCGGTCCACCGGGCCGGCTGCCAGCGCCAGCGCGCATCGCCCTCGATGCGCTCCAGGATCGTCTGCGCCTCCGCGGCGCCGGGCACCCGGCTGCCGATGAGCCGCTGCAGCACCCGGACCGCGGCCTCGGGGCGTCCCTGCGCCTCCATCACGGCCGCGGCCTGCATGGCCGCGCGCGCGAACCACGCCTGCGCCTCGGTGTCCAGCTTCATCCCCGCCTGCTGGTCGCGCAGGAAGCGCAGCATGACCTGGTCGTAGTAGTGGTCGAGCGCCTCGTCGACCCGGCCCATCTTCTCCAGGCAGCGCCCGCGCTTGAAGGCCGCCTGCAGCCGTGCCGCCGTATCCGCATCCGGCCGCGCCAGCACCACGGCGTAGGCCCTGAGCGCCTCGTCGTACCGGTTCGTCGTGCTGGAGCCGAGGGCCAGCAGGCTGTCGCCCTTGCGCAGCCAGGCCGGCGTGACCCAGACGCTCTCGGGATAGCGGTTGACGATCTCGTCGAAGACCAGGACGGCCTCCTCGAAGCGCGCCATCTCGCAGAGCGCATCCGCCTGCAGGTACCGCGCCTCGGCCAGATGGCCGCTCTCCGGGTAGTCGCGCGGCAGCCGCGCGAGCAGCTCGATTCCCGCCGGGAACTCGGCGCGCCGGACGGCCGCGCGCGCCGCCAGGACCAGCGCCGCGTCCGCGAGGGCGTGCCGCGGCCAGCGTGCCGCGAAGGTGGTGAACCGCTGCTGCGCCTCCTCGTAGGCCTTGCGGTTGTAGGCGAACTGCGCCAGCCAGAGCGCCGCCTCGGGCAGCCGCGGCGACGCCGCATGGAGGGCGGGATACGCCTCGCCCAGCCGGGCGGCCTCCTCGTCCCGGCCGGCGCCGTAGAGGGCGAGCATCTGCAGGTAGGCGGCCTCGTCCGCCAGCGGCGGGGCGATCTCGCGGACGCGGGCCAGATCCGCCACGGCGGCATCGAACTGGTAGCTGCGGTAGTGCGTGCGCCCCCGGCCCAGCAGCGCCGCGGCGCGCGGGACATCGTTGGTGGACTCGTCGATGACCTGGCTGTAGGTGCGCAGCGCGTCGCCCACGGCCTCGCGCCGCTCGTAGAGCAGCGCGAGCCGCAGCCGGGACTCGCCGGCGACGCCGACGGCGCCGGACGCCGCCAGCCGCGCGAAGGCCGTCTCGGCCGCCTCGGTCCGTCCCAGCCGCTCGAGGGCGTCGGCGGCCATGAAGGCGGCCGGCGCCGTCCGCGCGGGATCCCCCATGTTGGCGACCTGCGTGTAGAGGCCGGCGGCCTGCTCGTAGCGGCGGTCCGCATGGCAGGCGTCGGCGGCCTTGAGCAGACACGTGGCCTGGTCGACGGGATTGGTCGTGGCCTGCGCCGCCTTCAGGAAGGTCGTGGCCGACTCGCCGGGATTCCCCAGGCGCAGCAGCGCCAGCGCCAGCCCCCGCAGGGCCGGGGAGACCTGGTCGGCCTCGCCGTAGGTCTCGAGGTAGTTCCGATACTCCGCAACCGCCTGCGTGTTGGAGCCCGCCGCCAGCCAGCCGTCCGCGAGGGCCTTCTGCGCGGCGGCGGCGCCGGGCCCGCCCGGCTGCTCGCGGATGCAGCGCTTCAGCAGCTCGGCCCCCTCGGGCACCAGACCGGGAAAGGCGACGAGGAGACGTCCGTAGCGCAGCGCCAGCCGCCAGGCGTGGCGCGGCGGGAGATCCCCCCGCTCCAGCGCCTGGAACCCCGCCTGCCGCACGGCATTCGTCTCCCCTTGGTCGGCCGCGATCGCGGCCAGCTCGATCCACGCCTCGGCGCGGCTGTCGGGCGGTGCGGCGGGATCGTTCGCCAGACGGCCGAGCAGACGCTCCGCCTCGGCCTCGCGCCCGCCGGCCCGCAGAAGCTGCGCCTGCAGCAGGCTGCCCAGCGACACGGCCGGCAGGGGCAGATTGGTCACGGCCAGCTCCGCCTGCCGCCGCAGCAGCGCCTCGGCGGCGGCGGCATCCCCCGCATCCAGCTCCGCCTGCGCCCATTCGAGCAGATTCTCGGCCTTGACCAGCCGGTTGGTCGCCAGCCGGTCCACCTGCGCGAACGTCGCGCGCGCCCCGGACGCGTCGCCCACGGCCATCTGCGCCCGCGCCGCGAGGCGACGCAGACCGGTGGCGTAGGGTTCCCGCAACGTGACGTCCGACAGGTCGCGGAACTGCTTCAGAAGCTCCTGCCCGCGTCCCAGGTCGAGCAGGGCGCGCGCCTTCCAGAAGTCGAAGACCCCGTCGGCACGCCCGGCCGCGACGATCTCCGGATGGCCGGACAGGATGTGCAGCAGATCCGCGGGACGCCCCTGCTGGGCCAGCACCTGGCAGAGCCAGGCCAGCGCCGGCACCGACTCCTCCGGCGGCCGCGCGCGGTTCTGGACGAGGTAGCGCGTCAGATGGCGCTCCGCCACGTCGTAGAGGCCGTCGGCCATCGCCGTCTGCGCCGTCGCCAGCTCATCCGCCGGCGCGGCCGCCGCGCCGAGGGCCAGTCCGGCCAGCACCGCCGCGCACCAGCACCGCCATGCCGCGCTTGCGCGGTTGACGCCCGGTTCTGACGCTGTCTGCCTGTTCCTGCTGCCGCTCATGCTCAAGCGTAATACTATCCGTTAATCATCCGCTTTCCGCAACCCCAAATGCGCGGGCGACGTGCCGAGGGAATCGAGTGAGTCGAGTGAATCGTGAGAATCGATTCAATCGACTCTATCGACTCCCTCGATTCGATCGATTTTCCTCACCGCCTCCCCTCCCCCATCCCGGCCAGGAACCGCCCCGTGTGCGAGGCCGGACAGGCGGCCACCTCCTCGGGCGTGCCCGCGACGACCAGGTCGCCCCCGGCGTCGCCCCCCTCGGGGCCGAGATCCACGATGTAGTCCGCGCAGCGGATGATGTCGAGGTTGTGCTCGATGACCAGCACGCTGTTGCCCGCGTCGCGCAGGCGCAGGAGGACGTCCAGCAGCTTGTGCACGTCGGCGAAGTGCAGACCCGTCGTCGGCTCGTCCAGCAGGTAGAGGGTGTGGCCCGTGGCCGGCCGGCTCAGCTCGGCCGCCAGCTTGATGCGCTGCGCCTCGCCTCCCGAAAGCGTCGTCGCCGCCTGGCCCAGCTGCACATACCCGAGACCCACTTCGGAGAGGGTGCGCAGCTTGGCGGCGATCCGGTTGACCGGCTTGAAGACCTCCAGCGCCTCGTCCACGGTCATCGACAGCACCTCGGCGATGGTGCGCCCGGCGTACTGCACCAGCAGCGTCTCGCGGTTGTAGCGCAGCCCGCCGCACTGCTCGCAGGTGACGTAGACGTCGGGCAGGAAGTGCATCTCCATGCGCAGCGAGCCGTCGCCCTTGCAGGTCTCGCAGCGCCCGCCCTTGACGTTGAAGCTGAAGCGCCCGGGCCCGTAGCCGCGCATCTTGGCGGCCGGGGTCATGGCGAAGAGGCTGCGGATCGGCGTGAAGGCGTCGGTGTAGGTCGCGGGGTTGCTGCGCGGTGTCCGCCCGATCGGACTCTGGTCGATCTCGATCACCTTGTCCAGGTGCTCGATGCCGGTCATCTTCCGGAAGGCGCCCGGCAGCTCCTTGGCCCCGTGGAAGTGCCGCGCGAGATGCTTGCGCAGGATCTCGTCGACCAGCGTGCTCTTGCCCGAGCCGGAGACGCCGGTCACGCAGACGAGGCAGCCCAGCGGAAACGCGACACTGATGTTGCGCAGGTTGTTGGCGCGCGCCCCCTCGACCCGCAGCCAGTGCGGCCCCGGCTTGACGCGTCCGACGGCCGCGCCGATGCGCCGCCGGCCGGTCATGTAGTCGGCCGTGAGCGAGCCGGGACGGGCGAGCAGCCCCGCGCAGTCGCCCTGGTAGACGACCTCGCCGCCGTGGCGCCCGGCGCCGGGACCGAGGTCGATGATGTGGTCGGCCATGCGGATCATCGTCTCGTCGTGCTCGACGACGACCACCGTG
>Ga0123335_1006382_pt1 | contig 13750 bp, 8 predicted proteins | sample BiotimSIPDNA_2_FD_89707 | JGI IMG/M metagenome (GOLD analysis project Ga0123335, IMG submission 89707) | Anaerobic biogas reactor microbial communites from Washington, USA - Biogas_R2 time_0 SIP DNA | ecosystem: Engineered > Bioreactor > Anaerobic > Unclassified | place: Washington, USA... | reverse complement strand
GACGTCCATAAATATTGCCGCTCTGAATCACCCGACACGCCATAAAACGGTCAGGGTCCACATGATCATCCCGCGACTCCACCAGCGGTAAGATCTCATAACTGATCGCCTCCCTCAGGCTGTCAAAAACGGGGTTGCTTAAGTAAAGATGAGCCAGTTCGATCGCCTTTCTGCGCATGTTCCCAGAACTCGGCAGGTAATCCTGATCAATCTGTTCCCTGAAAGCCTTTTCCGCCTCGTCCTTCGGCTGATAAAGCTCCAGCCTTCCCTGCGTACCCGTCGCCGCCGTGGTTAATAACAGGCTGATTACCCTCGATGAAGTCACCGTATCGCTGCCGATCTGGTCACTGTTCTCCATCATCCAGGTTTCCACATCCTTCAAAAATGCGCTCATCGCCGTGATCGCCGGTTGCCAGGTGTCTGGCCGATCAGCGCTGAAAACAGCCCGGTTCAAACGATTATAGGTCAGTGGTAACTGAGCGACAAAGGTTGCGTTAAAGTTTGCTTTAGTCATAACACTCCCGCTTATTTAGTTTCTGGTCTTGGCATCAGGCCGCCACCTGCCACATTCAAGACTTCAATTTTTGCGCCCTCCGTGGCATGAGTTTCGCGTTGAATAACGTCACAAACTTCCCAGGCAACTGCGGCGACTTCCGCCGGCTGATGGCGCGTATCTGTTTCGATCATCAGTCTAAACTTGTTCTCTGTGCCCGAATAACGTGCGTTTTTGCGCACCAAACCAGGCAGCTTCTCTTCCAACTTTGCCAGCGCCTTCGAAAGCTCTGGCAAGCTCTCCAGAGGTGGCTTGCCGCCCACATAACACGAAGCAATTAGTTGTGGAAACTTCTGAATGTGATCAAACAACTCCGAGAAAGGTCGCTTTGCCTGAGTAATGATCCGCAGCATCTCCAGCGCCGTACGCAAGCCGTCCCCCGTGCGATGATGCTCATCCAACAAAACAATGTGGCCGCTTTGCTCACCGCCCACGCCGGTTTTTCCGGACTCGCTTTCCTGAGCGCTCAGCGTCAACAGCGCCTCGGTCACATATTTATCGCCCACAGGTGTTTCAACCATCTTAAAACCGCGTTGCTGGGCATATGCGGTCAACGCCCCATTCGCCATCGTCGTCGTAACCAGCGCATTCCCCAACAGCCGCCCGTGACGGTGATAATCGTCAGCCAAAATCGCTAACATGTGATCGCCATCGGTCAGTCGGCCTTTATCATCAAACAGAATCACCCGATCAGCGTCCCCATCAAAGGCGATGCCCACATCCGCGTGATGCTGCCTGATCAGTCCCGCAAACGCTTCAGGAGCCGAACGCGTATATTCCGAGCCTGCTTCCTCGTTAATGTTCAGCCCATCTGGTTCCACATTCAACGGGATAACAGTTGCTCCCAATTGCCTGAAAACGCGCGGGGCTACCGAATAAGAAGCTCCATTAGCGCAATCAACCAGCAGTTTTAATCCTTTCAAATCTAAATTCGGCTGGGCGTCCAACAGGTCATCCACATATCGGTCTTCAGCGTCCGCCAGCGTCTGCGTCTGACGCTCCCCGGCGTCTCCCACTTCGCTGGCTGAATCAATCAAAGCCTCAATCGCTGCTTCCTCATCCTCACTGAGCTTCATTCCCAATACGCTGAAGAATTTAATTCCATTTTCAGCCGCCGGATTATGCGATGCCGAGATCACTGCGCCAGCCGTTGCCTTCATTCGATGGGTCAGTGTCGCGATTCCCGGGGTCGGAAGCACGCCAAGATCAATCACTGCCGCGCCAGCGGCGTTCAAACCGCTTGTCAGCGCATCCTTGAGCATCGGCCCCGACTCTCGAGTATCACGCCCAATCAGAAAGATTGGTTTTTCGGCTGCCTCTCGGCTCAACACGCTGCCCGCTGCCCAACCAAGACGTTTAACAAAATCCGCCGACATCGGCGTGACACCTGCGGTGCCGCGGATGCCATCAGTTCCAAAATATTTTACTTTTGACATATAAGATGACCTGCCATGGGCAATTTATTCAATCTCAAGATCGGCGACAACTGGCAAGTGATCAGAAAGACTGCGAGTGAGTTTGTTGTCGACCACTTGGGCTTTATAACTGATTAGACGCTCTCTCGGGGAGAAGAAAATATGATCTAACTGTCCCGCGCTGCCATGTGTTTCGAGGTCAGGAACAGGCTTCAGGCGCACAAAACTTTTTTCCTCCTCCAACATACCCTTGAGGCAATATTCATCAGGTTGGGCGTTGAAGTCGCCAAGCATGATCACGGGCTTTTTCTCCTGCAACACCGCCTCTTCGATAAGCCCCAATATTCTGGCCATCTGCTGTTGCCGCGTGGACTGCGCCGCGTCAATCGCGTCCTGCCAGGCGTTTTCGCCTCTCTCGCCGGTGAGCGTGCTCAAATGAAGGTTCAACACATACGGGTACGGGGCGGTTTTGAGACGGCTCAATATCACGTAACGTGGGTCCGTATTGCGCGACCCCTCGTAAACAATCGGTTGAAAAATAGGTACGTTGCGCGGAACTCCCCCTTTTGTCGGATCACTTAATCGACAAAAAGGAACACGTGTAAACAACGCGTTTCCCTTCGACCAGTCCCACCAGTCGTTAAAAATCGCTCTGATCATCACATCTTTCTTAATCTGCATGTGCTTTTTAATCGAGAGTGTTTCCCCATAATAAGCTTGGTCAAATCCGCTGCCATCGCGAATCTGATCCACCATGCTGTGCATGTTTCCATCAGCGTCAATATACTGAGCGATTTCCTGACACGCCAACAAATCCGGCTTGACCTGATTAATCAGCGTGTTGATTGCCTCAATCTTTGCCGCCGACTGCTCAGGTGACCCCATAAAGTTTTTGACCCCTCCCCCCAGGTTCAAAGTTATCAAACGTAACATTAAAGATGACATGGCTTGAATTATACCAACCGTGCTCATGAATAGCACGCTTTAAGAGTCTATGGTTTTTATCCTTAGACAGGCCATTCTGCTCTCCGAACATAAGGAACTGTAGGCCAGGTAAAGCCCTGCCAGATAAATATGGAAGTGATTTGAATCAGACTCGATAAGGCTTCCCCATAGTAGAAGCTGGCGAGCAATGCGAGGCTGAAGAGGGCGTTTCCAGTGTCTGCTAAACTCGCACCAACCACCGGCGTCAACACCTCACCCCGTTGCGCCCTGCGGGGCTTTTCCAGCCCCTGTAAAGATTTGGATCTGCGCGAGACTTACTGATCAATTCTTTGGTGGCGGCACCGGGCAACCCATTGCTTCAACCTCAGCGGTTGGTACCAACGTGTCATTCTCAAACTGATCAATAAAAGCTTTCACCGCTTCAGAGTCATACGTATAAACATATGACGGCCCACCAAGCCGCGCGATTTCCGCCATATCCGGCACGAGAAGACCTTCAGGATTGTTCTTATTTCTGACTGTCATCGAGATGAACTGCAGGTTTTCAGATTTTAGCTTAGGCAGCAAACAAGCCAGATCTGATATCTGAGCGGGTGAGAGATCAGTCACTGTATGTTCGATCAGGGAACTCACTAACTTGGGAATTGTCCCTGCCACCGATGGTTGACTCAGCTGATCTTTGAGCGCGCAAATGAGTATAGTTTGATTGCTTCGTCGGGCTTCCACGCCAATGCGGTCACGAATACGCACAAAACTCAGCGCGTCCTTACCGCTCATATGGTTCCAGCCAGCCTCAAAAAACCCTTGGCTTTTGTCCAGATCAAAGCTTTCTTCACCTTGCGGTCGTCCATCCACGAATTCAGGCAGATACACATCCACCCCGCCCATGGCGTTGATCATATCAATAAAAACTTGCATATTGACCACACCATAATGATCCACATACAGATCAAAATTGGTCGCGATGGTTTCCGCCAGAGAGCCCGGACCATTCCCCGGACCCTTGTAATAATTCATGTTCGGACTGCCAAAAAAATACGCCTGATTCAGTTTTCCCTGAATTAGCTGCTGGCCGTTCGAATCAAAAGTATTCGGGAAGTTAACCAGCATGTCGCGCGGCAGCGTCAGAATGCTAACCTTCGGCGTCATGAAGTCCACGCGAACAATGCGGATCACGTCGGTCACACCATAGCTGTAAGTCTCATCCTTATCCCCCACGCCCGCCACAAGATAATACAGCAACGCTTGATCACCGCAAACCGGCGCCTTTGTCGGAGTCAATGTCGGCGCGAGCGTTTCAGTCGGCGCCTGAAGAGTGACAACTTCAGTTCCAGCATGGACAGCTGCCGTCCCAATTGGCGGCGTCTGAGTTGGGATTGGCGTGCGTGTGGCCAGGCTTAACCCAACGCCCAGCGGTTTGTTCCAGTTTTTCGCCAACACCCCTGCCACGGCAATCACCGCCAGGATAATCACAGCCAGAATAATTAAAATAGTTCTTTTCTTTTTCATATTAACTCAACACCGGGCTTCCCCGTCCAAACCTGCATTATATCCCAATTCCTTCCGCTCATTTTTACGCTGTCGCACGATTTTATCCCTAACCCGGCAGACTCGCTCAAGGGCGCGTCACCTTTTGCCCAGCTCATCTCACACTGCCCAACTCCAAAATGCTTAAGTATTGACTGATTTTCTTTATCCTCTCGCGTTGTTCAGGGAGGGGAAAAGATCCTTAGGCTAATCACCGCTTGCCTATGGATCCCTGATACCAAATCACCTTTTCACCTCACACCCAAAGCGAAGCGCTGCGTAGGTGAAAAATGTTGCGCATAATCCTCAATAAAATAAGCCTTTTTCGAATACTTGCCCCCGACATCAACTTGCCTCTGAATCTCGCCCTGATACTCTGCAGAGTCCTGATTCAGTGGGATCCAGGCAATCAGACGATAGTTATCAGTTTTCGGTATGGCCGAACTAACTTCCAACATCCACAACAATGCGCCATCCGACCTGAAAAACGGAACCGGTAGGCCAAACGATTGTTGATGCAGATCAATCTGGCTGACACCCGCCTTATATACTTCCGCGAAGCGATCAGTGGAATTCAACAATTCCATCACAGCATGGTACCGTTTGTCGTTCGCTTCTCTGAGAGCTTCCGTGTCAGCCAAAAACTGACCCATTTGGATTGAATAGTAAGCCTCGCTGTATGGCCCTCTGAGAGAATAGCGCTTTGAATCCCGGTCAAACTTTGGCTGACCTCTCTGGCTTGCGGTCAGACGATGCCACCAGCTCCAATAATACATGTCCTCTTCCGTATAGCCAGCCAACGCCATTTCATAGCTTGTTGAAGCCCTGACACACCAGTAGGAGTCAACCACAAAACAAAAAACCGGCCATTGGGCGAAATGACTCTTCCAGTCTGATGCGAAGGAAAAGTTAGGCTCACGCTCACCGTTTTTCATCTCAAGGTCGTGCAGCAACCGCTTTAACCTCAGTCGGTGCAAGACCGGCAAATCAGCGTATTGCGCCATCAGATCGCGCAGTTCTTGTGAATTGACAACCGGTGTGAGGCGATGAGCATGTTCGTTGATAAACCATTTAACCATAGCGATCAGACGTTCAGCCTTGATATCGGTGGTGGGACCGCTCACCAGACGAGCAGACTTACCTTCGCTGGTCCATTGAATAAATGACTTCATACCGATACGTCCACAATGTGGAATCATTTTTTCGAGTTCATTTAAAATAACCCGCTTCTCGACCCCAGACCTCTGAAGCCAGCTTGCAAAGATTAACCCACTGATTTCCTCTGATGTTCTATAAGAATTTCCAATTTCAGAACTTTGAGTTTCCATTTCTTTCCCTTATTAAGTAGATATTGCTCCATTGACTTATTCAAATCATACCACCTATACTACTTTAAAGTTCCAACCTTGGTTGTTTTTTATTAAACATTCATGTAAATAAAGGAGATATCATGAAAAAAATAGCAATTATCGGTAGTTCTGGCGGACACCTTTTCGTGTTAGGTGGCCAGGACCCCAAAGGTTTGCTGGATGAAATCGTCCGGCAGGCTCAAGCCGGTGGCATGGAGGTTAGCGACATTGCATTCGTCGCGGCCAGCTCATCTCTCGACCATGTCACTGATAAAACTACAGCTGCTTTATGGACCCAAACTCCCGCTGGTCCCGAGGCGGGGCAACCCATGTCTCTCGCCGACGCAAATCAGGCTGCTCTCGAAGAATCAGATCGCATAGCAGCTGCAATTGAAGCTGGTGAAGTTGATGGCCTTGTGATGGTTAGCGGGGATCCTAAGAAAATCAACGAAAAAGTGCTCAAAGCCGCCGCTGAGAAACGCATTCCGGTGGTTGGTACTGGTGGCACATCAATGGCCAATGCCCGGGCGATGGGCGCCAATGTCATTTCAGCTTCCGGCACGACCGGAACGACAAACCGTTCTCGCGCTGTGGGCTATGTCGCCGCCCTGGCGAGTGAATGGAAACTCAAATACTCAGCTGTCATCGGCAAGCAAACCGAAGTGGATACCGGCAATGTATGGAAACGCATCAACCTGCGCAGTATCATGATGAGCGCGTTGCCCGGATTCATCGCCATGGCGCTTCTGCTTGCCGTTGGCAAAATCCCCTTTTTAGCTCCGACCGTCGGTCCGCTGTTTGAGAAACTGGTCGGCGCGCTCCCCATCATTGTTGCTGCCGTTGCCGCGAAGCAAGTTTCAGGGCTCGATGAAGTCGGCATCGTCGCCGGAGTAGTTGCCGGTTTCCTCTCAGCCGAAGGCGGCATTTTGGGCGGTATCGTGGGCGGTATTTTAGCTGGTGTCTTAGCCAGTTATCTGCTCCAATGGTCGTTCAAGATGAAATTCCCAACAACCACAGCTAGTTTAGTGGCCGGTGCGATTAGTGGTTTGGTTGCGGGTTTGTTTGTTTACTTTGTGATCGCCCCCATAACCCTCTGGATTGGCAACTCTATCCGTGGACTGATTGACGCGGCGATCGCCTTCAATCCCATCATTGCTGGTGCGTTAGCCGGGTTACTGATTTGGCCTGCTATCATCGGTGGTGTCTATCACGCTGCGATTTTACCCATTGTGCTCCTCGAAATGGAACAGACTGGCTACAGCTTCCTCGGAGCGGTAGACATGACTGGCTTAGTCATGGTCTCAGCTGGCATTACCCTTGCGAATATCATTGCTCCCCGCGAAAAGAGCGAGGCATCAGTGGCTTTGCCTGGCTTCCTTGTCAATATGGGATTCGGTACCTTCGTTGAAGCAGCGTATCCGTTTATGTTCTCAGACCGTCGGGTCTTTGGTGGTGCTCTCGCCTCTGCGGCAATATCGGGCGCGCTTGTTGGCGTCTTCAACGCGAGAGGAACAGCTTATGTCCCCAGCCTTGTTGCCCCAGGCTTATCTAACAACCCGCTTGGTTTTGCGATCGCCATGATCGCGGCGTTGGTGATTGCCTGTGTCCTGACCATTCTGTTCAACAAAACCGCCAAACGAAAAACCGTCACAGAAGAGGCATAAATGATCATCGGAGATATGCAACGTAAAAGAAATTTTGGTCTCGAAAAAGTAAAACGAGCGATCGAAATCCACAATGGAACCACGTTGCTCGCTACCGGCATTACCGGTGACGACGCCAGACTTGCCCTTGCGGCGGTCAAAGCCGGCGCTAAGCTCTTAGAGCCTAACCACCCAGCCGTTGCGCTTGCCCGCGGACATAAAGGTGTCACATCCATGCATGCTGCTGAAGAGATCAGGCACGAGATCGAGTTTTCAGAAATGTGCAAAGTCGTCAAAGGCGTGAGGGCGGTGGTTGGCAATGAAATCTACATCACTGCCGGCATTCCAGGTTCCTTTACTGAGGTGTTGCCAACGCCTTTCACTGAACAGATGGCTTATGAGCTCTCACGGGCTGGCGCCGACGGCGTTCACACACACAAATCGACCTACGAAGACTTGATCGATGTCGTTGACATCTGCCACAAAAACGGTTTGTTAGTCGACGCGTACATCGCTCATCCATCCGATCGTCACCTGTTCGGCATCCCAGCCAAGTCACCCGGGGAAGTGGCTGAGGCAGCCCGTCGCATGGAAGAAATCGGCGTCGATTTGATCGGTTTGATGACCGGCATGAGCTACGAAGGTGTGGCTGCTGGCGACATCCCACAAGTTATTAAAGAGCGCTTACAGGCCCTGATCAGCAACGTCAGCGTCCCCACACTCGCTGAAGGCGGCATCAACGCGGTAAATTACAAAGCCTTTATTGGCACTGGAGTAAATATTTTAGTGGTTGGAACCGCATTTGACGATATCGCCCGCAAGGCAGTCGAAGAAACAGTATCAATATTCTTGAAGAAGTAGCTCCCTTCGAAAAGGGCGGGCTGATCAACACCGATCAGCCCGCTCGCTTTTAAACTCCTGTCATGGCGACGAGCGCCGTCTATCCTTTAATCAGCTTGCCATTCTTGACCACGAAACGTGGCGCGTCGTGGTTCCAGATGGCTTCCCAGACCGCGTTGGCCTCAAGCACGACCAGATCAGCCTTTCCGCCCACCTCCAGTTTATGTCCTTCCAGGCCAAGCGCCTCAGCCGCGTTCGTCGTGATCAGGTTATATAAGATCTCCATCTCAGGCCGGCTGTTCATCCACATCAGGTGCGCCGCCAGAAAAGCCACCTCAAGCATATTATTGCGTCCGAACGGATAGTACGCATCCGCGATGTCATCCTGCCCAAGCGCGATTCTCACCCCCGCCTGATACAAATCCCTCACCCTGGCGTAAAGCGGCCCAGTCTGCGGGTCCGAGACCACCCCGATCTTAGCGCGCTTCAGCAAATATTCGATCTTCCGATAATAAGGCTCCGGGTAAAGCGCCATCGCCCGGCAGTGCTGCGCGGTCACCCGCCCTTCCCAGCCCGTTTCGATCGTCTTTACGGCCAGCATCTCCAGGGTGCGCAAAGTCGCGTCCCCCGCGTCATCGATCAGCATCGAAACCGGCTTGTCATAGCGCATGGCGATCTCAAACATCTGGTCGATATGCTCCTGAGCGTCTTTGTCCGTGTATTCAATCCAGGGGATGCCGCCCACCACATCCGCCCCGAGCCTGATCGCTTCTTCCACATAATCCCGCGCGCCAGGGTCTCTGACCACCCCATCCTGCGGGAAAGCCACCACCTCGAGCGTCACCCGGTCCTTATATTCCTCCCGCGCCCTGATCAGCGCCCTGACGCCTTCCAGCTTCGCCTTCGTGTCAGTATCAGCGAACGCGCGGATATGCGTGTTGCCGAACCTCACCGCCAGATCGAGCGCCTTGCGCACGTTCTCGATGATCCAGCTCTCGTCGTAATCCTCTTTAACCTTCGCAGCGAGCTCGATTCCGGTCATCGCCCCGCCCATGCTGCCATCCGTGTACGCTTGCATCGCCGCCTCATCCATCCGTGCCAGCGTGTAAACCTTGCAGAGATGCAAGTGACCATTGACAAAAGACTCCGTCACCAGCCCGCCCTCAGCGTCAATCACCCGCTCCGCCTCCCCCCCGAGCTGAGCGCCGACAGCGACAATTTTGTCCCCTCTGATGCCAACCTGCGTCAGTGCGTTATCAGCTCCGCGCAACACAGCGTTTTTGATTAATAGTTCATAGCTCATTTTGCCTCCGTCTATTCATGTTCATGGGATATATGCTCATTATACCCAGAGTCCCGCGCGCGATTTCCGACAACCTTCGAAATTTTTGCCAAAAAATAGTTGACACATTGGGGCGTTCTTCGTATAATCCAACTTTGCCTTCCCTGGTAGCTCAATGGCAGAGCGGGCGGCTGTTAACCGCTAGGTTAGAGGTTCGAGTCCTCTCCGGGGAGCTGAGACATAATCTCTGGCGCGCCAGAGATTTTTTGTCTAACGAGTGCTATAATTGGCACACCACATGGTCCTGTAGCTCAATTGGCAGAGCAAGCGCCTCTTAAGCGTTAGGTTTTCGGTTCGAGTCCGAACAGGATCATTTTTCATTTAAACTCACCCCTCATCGCTTCTTTGTCATTCCTTTTGACACGACCCTCCTTTAAAATGTAGCCGCAGACGCTCTTCCGCCACGAGCGAGCCGCCCGCCAAAAGCGCGCGGCCCGCCCACAGCCACCCCATTCGTTTATAATTAACCCACGTTCACCACACCTTCGGAGGCAGACATGACCCATACCACTCACCACTTTCAACCCGGCGAACACATCCTCGACCCTCACGGCCGTCCCGTCCCCGGCTTCGCCCTCGACGGCAGCGGCGTCTTCGACCCCGCCCGCGTCCACGCCGCCCCCTGGCGCCTCAAAGAGTGGGATTTCTACCAAATCACCGATCACCAGCTCTGCCTCCAGCTGACCATCGGCCACGCCTCCTACGCCGGCAACGCCAACATCATGTTCTTCGACCATGCCGCCCGGAAACACCTCTACACCAAAGACGTCGTCATCCCCCTGCCCTTCCGCAGCCTGAACATGCCCACCAGCCCCCAGGCCGATTCCACCCTCGCCATCGACCGCGACGGCATCCTCCTCCGCTTCGAGACCCACAACCTCCAGCGCCGCCTCTTCGCCAAAACCGACCGCCTTCAGGCCGAAATCACCCTCACCCCGACCATTCCTGATACCATCACCATTAACACCCCTTTCGACAAGCCCAACGAGTTCTACTTCAACCACAAAATCAATCTCCTTGAGACCCAGATCTCGCTCAGCTTCGACGGCCAGCCCCGCGCCTTCGACCCCCTCACCACCTTCGGACTGATGGATTGGGGCCGCGGCGTATGGCCTTTCTCCCACGAATGGCTCTGGTCCAGCCTCAGCGACCGCCTCAACGGCCGCCCCTTTGGCCTCAACCTCGGCTGCGGATTCGGCAACCTCGCCCAGTCGCGCGGCACCGAGAACGTCATCTACTACGGCGACCAGACCCTCAAGCTCGACCGCGTGGTCATCACCCACCAGCCCGACTTCATGCAGCCCTGGCAGCTCGACTCCGGCGACGGCCGCTTCTCCGCGACCCTCACCCCCCACCACGACCGCACCACCCGCACCAAACTGCTCTTCGTCGACAACGAGACCCACCAGATGTTCGGCGCCTTCCGCGGCTTCTTCCTCGATTCCGCCGGCCAGCGCGTCGAATTCGACCACGTCGTCGGCTTCGCCGAACACGCCGTCAACCACTGGTAATCCGCCCCAGCCCCATCCTCCACAGCAAGCTTCCGTCCTGATCCACGTCCACACTTGTCCGCGCCCACACTCGCCCACCGTCTCCCTCCTGCCCCTTATTCGCCCCATTCCCAATTTCAACCCAATTCACGATAAAATATCCTCATCCACCATTCGCTCGCGGAGGCCACATGCTCACCTGGACCGAAATCGAAACCCGCGCCACCGCCTTCCAGAAACAATGGAAAGGCGCCACTGGCGACGAAAAACAACAAGACATCAAGTTCATCGCCGACTTCCTGAACGTCTTTGGTGTCGATTGGCGCTCCGGCTCCCCCCAACATCAGGTTTTCATGCCCGATGGCGCCCCCAACTACATCGACTTTCTCCTCCCCGGCCAGATCCTCATCGAGATGAAGTCCAAAGGCCGCTCCCTCGACGCCGCCTACACCCAAGCCCTCGCCTATCTCAAAGCCCTCAAGCCCGAAGAATCCCCCCGCCTCCTCATGCTTTCCGATTTCAACGAGATCCGCGTCTTCAACCTCGAAAAGAAACACCCCTACAAGCCCTTCAAAGTTTCCGAGCTTCGTCGCCACACCCGCGTCTTTAGCCGCCTCGCCGGTTTCAGTGCTGACCTTGAAGACCGCACCGAGATCGAGCTCAACACCGACGCCTCCTACAAGCTCGCCCGTCTCCACGACGCCCTCAAAGATAAAAACTACACCGGCCACTCCCTCGAAGTCCTCCTCGTCCGCCTCCTCTTCTGCCTCTTTGCCGACGATACCGGCATCTTCGAAAAAGGCGCCTTCAAAAACTACATCCAGGCCTCTAACCCCGACGGTTCCGGCCTCTCCGAGCGCCTCCTCCAGCTCTTCGCCGTCCTCGACACCCCTCCCGAACGTCGCGTGACCAATCTTCCCGAAGAACTCCGCCGCTTCCGCTACATCGATGGCGCCCTCTTCAGCGAACCCCTTCCTCCCGCCTGGTTCGATGCCAAAATGCGCGCCATCCTCCTCGAATGTTGCGAATTCGACTGGACCCTCATCTCCCCCGCCATTTTCGGCGCCATGTTCCAGGGCGTCATGAACCCTGCCGAACGCCGCGAACTCGGTGCCCACTACACCTCCGAAGAAAACATCCTCAAAGTCATCAAGCCCCTCTTCCTCGACCAGCTCCAGGCTGAGTTTGAGCGCTCCATTTCCACCAAAGCCGAGCTCCAGGCCTTCCTCGACAAAATCGCCTCCCTCACCTTCCTCGACCCCGCCTGCGGCAGCGGTAACTTCCTCATCATCGCCTACCATCGCCTCCGCCAGCTCGAATTCGCGGCCCTCAAGCTCCTCCACTCCAATCTCCAGCTCGATTTCGTTCGCGACCATACCCGCGTCAGCCTCAACCAGTTCTATGGCATCGAGCTCGAAGACTTCCCCTGCCAGATCGCCAAAGTCTCCATGCTCCTCATGAAACACCTCTGCGACCAGGAAATCTCCGCCCATTTCGGCACCAACTTCATCGACTTCCCCATCAAAGATAACGCCAACATCATCCAGGGCAACGCCCTCCGCATGGATTGGAACGACGTCGTCCCCGCCCACAAACTCAACTACATCATGGGCAACCCCCCGTTTGTTGGATATGGTTTTCAATCTTCGGAACAAAAGTCAGACATGCAATCGGTCTATGTCGATGAGAGGAGTTGCCCTTATCCAAATTCCGGCAAAATCGATTATGTCGCCGGTTGGTTCTTTAAAACTGCCCATCTGATTTATTCACACCCATCGATAAAAGCTTGTTTCGTTGCCACTAATAGCGTCACCCAGGGCGATCAGGTTGAACCGATTTGGAAGCCACTCCACGAGCGTTTCAACCTCGAAATTCTTTTCGCTTATCAAACTTTCCGTTGGGATAATGAAGCTAAATCCAAAGCTGCTGTTCATTGTGTGATTATCGGCTTTGGCAAAGGTCCGACCAATACTCCTAAATTGCTTTTTCAGAATCTTGAACCGTCATCCCGATCCCCGCTCTGGAAGGAAATTGAAACGCCTCACATCAATTTCTACCTTTCCCCATCCCCGGTGGTCTTTATTGAAAAACGCACCTCGCCAATCAGTGATGCCCCTCCAATGATTACCGGCAACCGTCCCACCGACGGCGGCCATCTGATCATTGAGGCGGATGAGTATGAACAGTTCATCACAAAAGAACCCGGGGCACAAAAATATATCAAGCGCTTCCTCGGCGCTCGCGAATTCTTACACAACGAGCCTCGCTACTGCCTCTGGCTAGTCGGTGTCAGCCCAAAAGAAATCAATGCCATGCCTTTGGTAAAAGAGCGTGTCAGGAAAGTCAAAGAAACTCGCGAGAACAGCCCCGATGCAGGTGCCAGGAATTTGGCTTTTCGGCCTGCTGAATTTCGTGAGACGAACAACCCTAAGACGGCCATCATCGTACCGAGGGTGTCATCCGAAAACCGACTTTATATCCCGATCGGTTTTGTGGGTTCCGATATTATTTGTGGTGATCAAAATATGCTGATACCGGACGGAACGCTTTATGAAATGGGTGTTATTTCATCTTCTGTTCACATGGCTTGGGTTCGTGCTGTTGCCGGTCGCTTGAAAAGTGACTACCGTTATTCGGCGTATATCG
>Ga0123335_1006374_pt1 | contig 13765 bp, 14 predicted proteins | sample BiotimSIPDNA_2_FD_89707 | JGI IMG/M metagenome (GOLD analysis project Ga0123335, IMG submission 89707) | Anaerobic biogas reactor microbial communites from Washington, USA - Biogas_R2 time_0 SIP DNA | ecosystem: Engineered > Bioreactor > Anaerobic > Unclassified | place: Washington, USA... | reverse complement strand
CAGATGGGCTCGTCGTCTAGTACGGATTATGACACCGCCCTGCGGAGGCGGAGGTCCTGGGTTCAAATCCCAGCGGGCCCGCCACCCCCCAAACGAATTTATCCTATCCAAGCATTAATTCCAAGCAAGGACCATATGGGGAACAGGAATGAATAAGATACCGCTACTTGAGTTTGACAGCGACCGGACAGCGTTAATTGAACCCTCTACCCTAAATAGCTGCAACCTGCCAGAACGCTGCGTCATCATTTTCTACAACTCAGTCATCCAAAGGCTAAAGCAAGACCAATTGCTCGAAAAAAGTTATGAACGCGAGTCTGTGCTTCAGACAATCGATGTCTTCAAGCTAAAACAGGGCGACCATTTTCTTTCAGTTGTTTGCCCACAGGATGCGGGGCTCCGTTGGCAGGAAGTTTGCTTGAAGAATTGATCGCTTTAGGCTGCCGAAAATTTGTCTTTTGCGGAGGCGCGGGGGTCTTGAAATCCGAATTGAGTCGAGGGGCTGTTGTAGTTCCTAATACCGCCATTAGAGATGAGGGCATGTCGTATCATTATTTGCCGCCATCGAGAACAGTAGAAGCTGATTTAGCGGTAATTCAAAAACTCGTGCAGGTACTCGAGAATCACGGCGTCAACTATGAAGTAGGCAGGACTTGGACTACAGATGCATATTATAGAGAAACTAAAGGCAAAATCGCCGAACGCAAAATGGAGGGTTGTTTAACAGTGGAGATGGAGTGTTCAGCTTTGTTTGCAATCGCCAAGTTCCGTAATGTTTTGCTTGGACAGTATTTGCTGGCAGGCGACGATTGCGGCGGAACTGCATGGGACCAAAGGTTACAGGATGATTTGTTATCGGCGCCTTTGAAGATGTTTTGGCTCTCTGTTGAGGCATGCCTAACACTCTAAGAATGCTTTGCAATGCTATCGAATACCAGCGGGGCCCGCCATCACCTTTTAGAACCTAAACAGGTATTGTGCTTATATGCCGGATTTAGAAATCGACGACTCATTGATGAACCAATTCGTGTGCCCCACAGGTGAGCAGGGACGCAAAATAGCTGCTTTAATGAACGAGCATCATGACCAGTTAACGTCTTGGGGGTTAAGCCACGTCAAAATCCCTCAAGCCTCTGTAATTTTGGATGTGGGTGTTGGTGGGGGGAAAACCGTTGGGAAACTTGCAGATTTAGCGGTTAACGGCAAGGTTTTCGGCATCGACTACTCCAAAGACATGGTAAAATATTCAAAAAGCCAAAACCAACGGCTTGTAGTTGAAGGCAAAATAAGCTTGCTGCAAGGTGTAGTACAAAACTTAAGCTTCCCCAACGACTTCTTCGATTTAGTCACGGCGGTTGAAACCTACTATTTCTGGCCCAACCTGCCCAAAGCCTTCCGCGAGATAAACCGTGTCCTTAAGGCAGGTGGAAAACTGCTTATTATCAGTGAAATGGTTAAGGACGGCAGGTACGAGGTGGAAAACGCTGAAATGATTGCAAAAGTACACGTGAAGCTTTACTCAACCCTTGAACTCCAAGTTATGCTCGAACGTGAAGGGTTCAAGGTGAAAGTTTTCAGGAAACCCTGTTCACCTTGGAATATGTTGTTGTTGAAAAAACAAGAAAGCAAAAATATACTTTTTTAGTAAATTTTCTAAAAAATTTTTCCAAAATTGAAGTTTAAAGCAAAAAATTTATATTTTATTAATGCTTTATTGTTATTGTAGTAAAGGAGGAAGCGTAGTGAAGAAAAAATTATCTTCCTCAATTATCACTTCATTGCTAATTGTGAGCATACTTGGTATCTCTCTACAGACAATTGGATTAAACACGGTTAAGGCAGATGAAGCCGCAGCAATTTGGCGCTTTACTTATCCCTTAGATTGGTTTGAGGAAAATGGGTGGGCGGGTGAAACAGAGGAATCTTTCGATGTCTGCAATTATATTTTAGGCCGTTTTCCTATTCCTACATATGAGTGGACAGGTTTTTATGCGGAGCCTTCAAAATCAACTTTTATGAGCGTTGTTGACTATTTCAATAGCGATTTTGATTATGCTACTGTCTTTCTTTACGGGCATGGTCATAATCAAACAAAGTATGGTTCGTGGTACTCTTTTGGTGCGCCGTCATATTCAGTACCAGTGGAATACATTAGCTTCTGGGATAGCTACCAGACCTATATCGATGACTCAGAAATCTATGCCGAAACCTCTTCAGGCAACCATTATTTTGTCGTTATGTGGCCTTGTGCCTCTGGAAAAATGATCGGATATTATGATGCCGATGATCTTACATATTATCCAGCGTGGTATTATCTTGGCGCTGGACCATCTGGGATGCCTTTTTCTTGGACCCACACAAATAATTTGAGTGGAGACGGGTACAATTCTCCTGATACCGGCGACTACTGTTTCATTGGGTTTGAGTCTTTTGCAGTATCTCTAGTAAACCAAACTGGTTATAGTGGTAATACCTACGGTGATTTCGTAAAACACTTTTACAATAGTCTATTAACATACGGCGATTCAATAAATGACGCGCTGGATTATGCATCTGATTTAGCATGTAATGAAAACTTGTTTAGCGATACCGCTCTTCACGATGGGTGGACTCAATATGTTCCCGGACAAGGGTATTGGCCCACTAAAATGCGAATTTACGGTAATGGAGACAATGTGTTACCAACATAGAGGTGAAAAGTGCAAATGAAATATCCAATAAAAAGGTTTACCGCCATTTTGTTTCTTGTAGCAGTTTTGATATTGTCGCTTTCACAAGTACCTACCGTGTATTCGGAAGAGTTAACCACTGAGGAGCAAGCATGGTCTTTCCTTAAAGATGTATTATTACTTGATACTGAAAAATATAATGTTACAGTGAAATCGGGTTTTGAGAATTATTCTATTGATTGGGGTGTTATCCCTCTGGGCGGCGTACGATACACTCTTGAATCATATGATAGTAAAATACGGGTAGGGTTCACCTTTGAAAACTATATACTAACCTACTGTAAGCTTTCTGTGCTTGAAGGGGCGCCTCTCTACCTTCAATCTTCCTCCACCAACGTTTTTGAGAGAGCTGATACTCTTCTTCAAAGATATCAAGCTTACCTAGGAACGGCTGACTGCCAAGAAATGCGAAGCATATTAGCCACGGTTAACGAAGTAAAAAACATGACAACCACAGTAAATAATCTGCGATTTGAGTTAACGGAAGACACTAAAGCTGTTGGAATGAGGTGGGATTATACCTATAACGGTGCAGACTACACAAAACTAAGCTTTACATTCCAAAAAAATGGCGAGTTTACATTCAGCGATACACGTTACCTCTACGAAATTGGGGGCACAGAATTAACGATCTCTAGAGAAAAAGCTATAAGTATTGCACGAGAACGTGCCAAAAACTTGCCGTGGAAAGCTACTATTGGTAACGAGACAATTGAAGTATTAAACTATACAGTAGTTGATGAGCCTGTAGATGCGGTATTGTACACCACATGCAAAGAGCCTTTCGTTTTGTATCCTTATTGGAGCGTCACGTTGTATCTCGACCAAGTTTACCCCGGCAACGTTTATGGCTTCACATTTGAAATCTGGGCTGATACAGGCGAAATAATCAACGGTAAGCTAAACACCTTATTAGGCGGCGGATCTCCTGACGACCAAACAGAAACATCAGCATCAAACACTCAATCAATCGATTCTTCCAAGATTTGGCCTGAACAAATTACCACTCAAACAGAACAGCCTCCAAATGCTTTACTAGACCAAGAGTTGCCTGGTGATGTAACACCAAGCGGTCAAAGCGTACCCGACAACGCTGACTCACAGCAAAACACCCATCTAATCGTTATAGCGGCAGTAATAGGTTTAGCGATTCTTCTAGTAGCTATAGCATTCAGAAAAAGATGAATATCCTTCTTAATTTTTTCTCAGATAAGAGATAATATGCCTTGCTTTTTGTCGGTGTATTTTCTTTGACAGTTGATAGATAAGGTTGCCTATAGCAAGTGCAAAGGCTGGGAACGCTGGCAGAATGTACCAGTGCAGCTTGGTTTGCGCAAACGTGAATAGCCCAAGCACGATTGCCATCCAAACAAAAATCAGGGTGTCAACTTTTGAGCGTTTGGCAACAGCGTAGAAGCCGCAGAGTCCAGCGGAAACTGGCAGCAGAATTGCCCACGGCAGGTTTTCGTTGAAGATTAAGTAGTCATAATAGAAGAGGTAGCTTCCAAAGTGCCCTTCAATGGGGCTCATGGTGCGTGTAACGCCGCTATAGAGGAAGTACCATTCATAAAAGGTTGGTCCAAACCGAAGTGTCATGTAGATGAGCCATGGCGCGAAAACCAAGAAGCCGATGCCTAAAAGCAGCTTAAACCGCTTAGACCAAAGTGGCCTGAGGCTTTTCTGGGTTAAAACCAAGTAGACCACAATTATTAGGGGCAGCAGGAAAGCTTGAATCTGCTTAGTCATCAGAGCTAAACCAAAAAACACGCCGCTCAAAGCCCCATACCAATTAACCCTTGAGTTGCCTTTTTGGCTTAAAACAAAAAAGTAAATGCTAGACACAATGAAGAAGACAAAGGGCATGTCGGTCATGGCGTGTCTAGCAAACGAGAAAAACGTTACAAAAGTGCCTAAAACCAGCGCTGCATTGAATCCCACCTTGCGGTTATACAATGTTTTTCCAAGATAGTAAATCATGATTAAAGTTAGGATGCCAAATATGGGGCTCACAAGTCTTGTGGAAAAGTTGCTGACGCCAAACGCTTGATAAGACAGTGACATCAGCCACATGTACAGAGGCGGCTTGGCAATCCAAAAGGTCAATTCGCCATAAGCCCACGGAGTCAGGTAATCGCCTGTTTTAGCCATGTGAAAAGCCCACTGCGAATACGTTTGCTCGTCAGCAGCCCACAGTGGACCATCGCCCAGGTTGATGAAGAAAATTATTGAGAAAGCGGCAAGCGCCAGAATGCAGACGGCGTCTTTGTGTCTGGAAATCCATGGTTGTTTTTGGCTGGGCATGTTTTGGGCTTGAGCTGTTTGTTTTGCTTTTCTGTCTTTGTGGATAACAAGCACAAGTAGGTAAGCTATTGCGGCAAAGGTTGTGGTTGCAATTGCGTCAAAGGCGACGGTGGACCAGTTTAGAACAGCGTCATCTTTCAATGGTAAATTACCGATGTTAGAATCGCATAGGGTGAAAGCGTAAATGTTGAAGTCATCCGAACCCACATACAATGTGCCGTTCACAACAGTTGGGGAAGACTCAATGAAATTGCCTGTTTCGTAACTCCATTTTTTGGCGCCAGTGAACGCGTCAAAACAGTAAATGCAATGGTCTTCAGAGCCCACATACACGTTGCCGTCAGCCACTGCAGGTGAAGAAGTAACCCAGTAACCCGTCGCGCTCTGCCACACCTTTCTGCCGTCCGTTGCGTTTAGGCAGTAAACGTTGTTGTCCTCGGCGCCTATGTAGACGCATCCGTAAGCGATGGCTGGTGACGAATTCACGACGCCTTCCAACTCAAAACGCCAAACCTCAGTACCGCTGGAAGCATTTAGAGCGTAAACGTAGCCGTCAATTGAGCCCACATAAACAAGACCTTTAGAAATGGCTGGTGAGGAGAGGACGCTTCCAGTGTGGGTGCTCCAGATTTTTTCGCCTGTTGTCGCGTTTATTGCGTAAACCGAGTAGTCATCGGTGGCGACATAAACCACGCCGTCAGAAACTGCAGGTGAAGAATTTACGCGGTACAGGGTGTGAAACTGCCATATTACGGCGCCGTTGGAAGCGTTAAGACAGTAAACGCCTTGTTCGCCTGAGCCAATGTAAACTTTGCCGTCAACAAGCGCTGGAGACGAGCGCACTGCGCCTCCAATCGGCGTTGCCCAAATCGGTGTGCCATTTGTGATGTTTAGGCAGTGGACTGAGCCGTCGTCTGTTCCCACATAAACATGCCCGTCGTCGATTGCTGGGGAAGACCAAACCTCAAAATGAAAAGCAGTCCCCCAAATTCGTTTCCCAGTTGAAGCGTTTACGCACCACACTTGGCTGTCTCTGGAACCCACTACAAGATAGCCGTTGGCAACTGCTGGGGAAGACTGCACGGCTCTGCCTGTTGGGCAAACCCACAGCAACTTGGCTGAATCAGGCGCTTCCACATCGGTTGTGTGGGCTGTGTGGCTTGGGTTCTGCCGAAACATTGTCCATTCTTCACCGTCGCCGTCGTCACTGGCACGCGTTGTGGCTGGTAAAAGGCAGGCTTGGAAGATGAGAAGACTGGCTAGGATTAATAGTGTCAGCTTAAGTTTACTTATCGTTATCATTACAAGCAATCACATGTGCCATTAGCATATAAAATCTATCGAAAAAAGAAACACCAGCGTATTTGCAGTCTAATAGCAGCCTATTAGAAACTCATTGCAGAAACCTAAGAGGGGTAGGTCGCTATTGGCAAAAAAACATCCCAATACATGTTGATTTTTGAGTGCTTTAAATAAGGGGAGGGGTCTATCGTGAGAGCTGTTGAGTCGTTTACTTTAGTTTGTTAAAGAAGCAGCTGTACTCGCCAGTGTGACATGCATTGCCTTTTTGCTCAACCACATACAGCAGTGTGTCGTAGTCACAGTCAGTGGAGACAGACACAATCTTTTGTGTGTGTCCGCTGGTTTCGCCTTTGACCCAAATCTCGTTTCTGGAACGGCTCCAATATGTGGCTTTGCCAGTTTTGAGGGTTAAGTCAAGCGCTTCTTTGTTGGCGTATGCCAGCATCAAAACGGTTTTGGTGGTTACGTCTTGAACTACAACTGGGATTAAGCCGTTGCCTTTAGCGAAGTCAAGCTTTGAAAGCAATTCTTCAGGTGTCATTGTCTAATAGTCACCCCCGCTTTGCGCAGGTACTCCTTCACCACTGGGACAGGGTACTTGTTATAGTGAAAAACTGAAGCTGCCAACGCCGCATCCGCTTTGCCCTCAGTGAAAACGTCGAGGAAATGCTTGGGGATTCCTGCGCCTCCGCTGGCGATGACTGGAACACGTACACGCTCCGAGATAGCTCTTGTCAACTCGATGTCAAAGCCGCTTTCCGTGCCATCCTTATCCATGGATGTTACAAGGAATTCGCCTGCACCGAGTTTTTGCGCTTCAAGCGCCCACGCTATTGCATCCATGCCTGTGTGTTTTCTTCCGCCGTAAGTGACAACTTCAAACCACACAGGTCCTTCACTGGTTTGAATTGTAACTTTGCCTTCACTTGGCATACTGTTTCGCTTAGCATCAATCGCTACCACGACACATTGCTGACCAAACACGTCAGCCAATTCTGTGATAACTTTTGGGTTCTCCACTGCCGCCGTGTTAACTGATACCTTATCTGCTCCACTACACAATACAGCTCTTGCGTCAGTGACGTTTCGGATGCCGCCGCCCACCGTGAATGGAATGCTTATGGCTCTGGCGACGCCTTCCACGTACTTACGCATAATGTCACGTTTTTCATGCGACGCAGTGATATCGAGAAAGACCAGTTCATCAGCGCCTTCGTCTGAGTAGCGTTTAGCCAACTCCACTGGGTCGCCAGCCTGTTTTAGTTGCACGAAGTTTACGCCTTTAACCACTTTTCCATGGTTAACATCAAGGCAGGGTACGATTCTTTTTGCTAAAGCCATTTTTTTAGACTCCTATTTTCTGTATTTGCTTCACTAAATGTGAATCTGCCCTCGTAGAGTGCTTTGCCGATTACTGCACCTTCTACGCCTATATTTTTGAGGCTGACTAAATCGTTTATGCTGCTGATTCCGCCTGCAGCGATAATTTTGGCGTCTGAAAACTTTACAGCTTCGCTTAGCACTTCAAGTTCTGGACCGCTAAGTAATCCGTCATGCGTAATCGAGGTTATAAGGAATCGTTTAACGCCCAGTTCAGTGAACTTTTCCAGCGCTTCCATAAGGGTCATGTCAGTTGCCGTAAGCCAACCCTCAATCATAACCCACCCGTTCTTGTTATCTAACGCAACAACAACGCTGTCTTTGCCAAACTTCTCTTGAAGACGTTCTATCACTGAAAAATCTCTAAACGCCAACGAGCCCAACATTACTTGACTGATGCCTGTTTTGAAGAGTTTTTCAGCAACCTCAAAGCTGCGTATGCCGCCGCCCACTTGAATAGGCAAATTAACGCTTTGAGCGATTTTAGTGATGGTTTCATGATTGTTACCTTTGCCAAAAGCTGCGTCTAAATCGATAATGTGAAGTTTGCCTGCTCCTTCATCACGCCACCGCATGGCAGCTTCCACTGGGCTACCGAATTGATTGTAAGTTTTTGCGGTTTGGGCTTCACCGCGTGTTAAGCGAACGATTTTTCCATTCATTAAATCTATTGCTGGAATCAACTGCATTTCATTTCACCTTTTTACTATCTTAGCGAAGTTCCTTAAAATATGTAAACCTACCTCGCCTGACTTTTCTGGGTGGAACTGAGTGCCATAAATGTTTTTGCTAGCCACAGCTGAAGTGAACGCTGAACCATACTCGGTTTTAGTGCAAACTATAGACTGGTCAGTCGGTACAGGGTAGAGCGAGTGAACAAAATAAACGTAAGAGCCTTCTTTCACGTCTAAGAACAGCTCATTCTGCTTAACAACGTTTAATGTGTTCCAACCCATGTGAGGCACTTTCAAAGCTCCTTGCAACCGCAGACATTTACCTTCAAAGAATGCTAAACCGTTTCCCGGACCTTCCTCGCTTTCTTTGAAAAACAACTGCAGCCCCAAACAAATACCCAGCATGGGGGTTCCTTCCTGAACCTTATTTTGCAGGGTTTCTTTGACTGCATCAATTTTGGTTATAGCGGCGCTGAAATTTCCAACACCAGGCAAAGCGATGGCGTCTGCTTTTGAAAGCTCCTGCTTAGAAGTGGCAATTTCAACTGTTAAACCAGTCTTTTCCAAGGAACATTGGAGACTTAACAGGTTACCTACACCATAGTCAAAGATCACTACTTTTGGCATTAAATGACTCCTTTAGAACTTGGCACACCTTTACGTCTTGGGTCAACAGCTACCGCTTGCCTAAGCGAAAGCGCAAGGGCTTTGGTTGCGGCTTCTGCTTTGTGGTGGTCGTTGCTTCCGTACTCGACAAACATGTGGACGTTAGCTTGCAACGCGGTTGTTAGGGATTCATAGAAGTGGTTGATGTCCTCAGTTGGCATGTCCTCTATTTTTTTGCCTCTCAGTTTAAGGTCAATCTTAAAGTATGGACGCTTCACTAAATCGACAGCGGCAAACGCGAGTGAGCAATCCATGGGGGCAGCTGCGTTGCCAAAGCGTGTGATGCCTTCTCGTGTACCCAGTGCCTTGTTTAACGCTTCACCTAAGCCGATGGCTAAGTCTTCGATGCTGTGGTGTGCAAGGTCGCCTTTAACGGATGCTTCAATATCGATTAGGCTGTGGGTGGCAAGCGAAGTTATCATGTGGTCAAGAAATGCTATGCCAGTGTTTACGGTTACTTTTCCTTCGCCGTCAAGGTTCACTTTAGCTTTAACTTCAGTCTCTTTGGTTTTACGGTAAACTTGGTTTATTCGCACCTTTATTCCTCTTGAATTTGTTTTAACGCCTCGATTAGTTTACGGTTCATCTCTGGCAAGCCAACCGTCACGCGGAAACAGTTATCGTACTGAAGCAGTTTGCCCCACTTCTTAAGCATAATGCCACGCTTAAGCAGCTTCTCATACACTTCGTCAGCAGGCTTTTCGGCGTTTATCAGCAGGAAATCCGCTTTCGAATCGAAGGCTTGTATTCCCTCTATTTGGTTTAGAGCATTTATGAATTTTCCCCGCTCAGCCTTCAACGCCGAAACGGCAGTACGCATTATGTCCATGTTATCTAGCATTTTGATGCCCATGCGAACGGTGAAGCCGCTCACGGGATAGGGCAATGGAGCTTTTTCAGTTAAAATTTTCGCGAGTTCAGGGTTCGCAACACAATAGCCAAGCCGCAACATCGCCAGCCCAAACGCTTTGGAAAACGTTCGCAGAATAATCATGTTGGGAAACTCGCGGATTCTTGGAACAAACGAGTAATCAGCAAACTCGCCATACGCCTCATCCAAGATGACGACTCCAGGAAACGCTTGAACCAGTTTTTCTATGTCCTCAGTTTTCATCTGGTTAGAGGTTGGATTGTTGGGCGAGCAAATGTAGAGCAAACGCGTTTTATCAGAAAACTTTGCTAACATGCCCTGAACGTCAAGCTGAAAATCGTCTTTAAGCGGCACCATGACGTATTCGCCTTCTTGACGTTTAACGCACAGACGCGGAATAGCAAACGATGGCGTAAACGAGACGGCAAAGTCGCCTTTTTCGATGAAGAGGCGGATTGCGCGGTCAATTAACTCGTCACCTGCATTGCCAACAACAATAAACTCTTTGGGAACCTCCATGTACTCAGCGATTTTTTCCGCAAGCTTAGGCACTTCATCCTCTGGGTACATGCGTAAATCAATTTCGTCAGCCAACTCTCTAATCAAAGCTGACTGCCGAGTGCGGTCAACAAACAGGTTTTCGTTAAAGTTTAACTTCACAATATTACTTGTTGAAACCCCGATTTGGCTCGCTAAGGTTTCAGGCGTAGCTCCCGCTGAGTAACAGTCGATTGCCTGGAGTTTCTCGATTTTCTGCTTAATCCATTTCCTGTAGGATTCATTCATCGGTTAAACCTTGCCTCTACTGCTTTGTAGTGATTGGGAAGATCCTCCGCGTCAGTTAACACTTTAATGTTGGCTTTCGCTTTCTCGAGTCCAGGCTTAGAACATTCAGCAATGCTTACGCGGCGCGTGAAATCTATTGTGGATAAGCCTGAGAACGCTTTTGCAAAGCCACCTGTGGGTAACACGTGGTTGGTTCCGCTGCCGTAATCGCTCAACGCAACAGGACTGTATTGTCCAATCAAAATTAAGCCGCCCACAAGCCACTTGGCAAGTGCTGAGGCATCTTTGGTTATAACTTCTAAGTGCTCCGCCGCAAATTGATTAGTTAATTCAACCGCTTTATCCATGTCACCGCAGACTATGATGAACCCATACTTCTCAAGGGATTCCCTAACTTTTTCTCCTCTTGGCGCATCAGTAGCAAACTTTGCCAGATTCTTTTGAACTTCAGACGCAATTTTCTCTGAAGTGGTGATTAACCCAGCAACGCTGTCTCCGCCATGCTCAGCTTGAGAAATCATGTCAAAAGCGATAAGCCGCGGGTCAGCGGATTCGTCAGCTAAAATAAGCACTTCACTTGGACCAGCCGGCATGTCAATTGCCACGTCAGTGGAAACCAGCATCTTCGCCATCGTAACGTACTTGCTGCCTGGCCCCACAATCTTGCGCACAGGCGCTATGGTTTGTGTTCCATACGCTAACGCGGCGATTGCTTGGGCGCCGCCAACCTTGTAAACTTCATCTACACCGCAAATGTCAGCGGCTACCAGAACCAACGGGTTAACTTTGCCCTCAGCGTTCGAGGGGGAACAAACGACGACGCGTGGAACGCCAGCAATTTTCGCTGGAAGGGCAGTCATAATCACCGTGCTTGGATACGCGGCTTGACCACCGGGAACGTAGCAGCCGACGCTGTCGATGGGGCGCAGAACCGTTTGAACCATGATACCTTCGTTGAAGGCTTTAACTTCAGTTTGGCTAAGCAACTGCTTCTGAAACACGCTTACTCTTTGCTTCATAAACTGCAAAGCCTCAATTTGCTCGGAAGTTGTGGTTTTGTAGGCTTCCTGTATTTCTTCAGGGGTCACCCTGAGCGTTTCGGGGGTGAGTTTGGCTTTGTCAAATTTTTCTGCAAGCTCGATTAGTGCTTTGTCGCCTGTTTTGCGTACCTGACTGATTATGGCTTTAACGCTGCTTTCCAGTTGCACATTGGCTTTTGCATCTGCGGTTTGCCGCCTGTACCAGTCATCTGGCAAGTTTTGGACTTGCCAAACTCTTATCATGTTTCCTTCTTGCATGCCTTCTCCTCTCTTTTACCTATCTCATCAAGAGCCAGAACCTGCCTCGGTTCATAAACGACCAAGCCCTGTGCTATTTTACGGATTTTCGGCAGCAACTCAATTAGGCAGTCTTTTTCGATAACCGTGTTTACGCCAACCCAGCCTTCATCTGCAAGCGGCGAAATAGTTGGATTCTTCAACGCTGGCAACTCCGTGAGTAGCGTCTGCAGATTATCCTTCTTAACGTTAACAAAGATGTGTATTCTCTTAGAGCCATCTACAACGCCTTTAAGCAAAGCGACTATATCATAGATTTTTTCGCGCTTCTCTGGGTCTTCAAGCGTTTTTTTATTGGCAATTAAGGTGGCAGATGACCGCAGAACTGTGTCAATGATTTTAAGGTTGTTTGCTTCAATTGTTGTTCCCGTTTCAGTTACGTCCATGATACAATCAGAATTTTCCGGCGGCTTAGCCTCAGTTGCGCCGAATGAAAGAAAAATTTTTGCTTTAGGATTATCGCCTTTTTTCCACCATGGCGTAACAAGAATGGGATCAGCGTTGCCAAAGCGTTTCTTGTAGTTAGGTTGGCTTTTGATGTATTCTGAGGCTATATTTAGGTATTCGGTGCTGATGCGGAAGTTTCTGCCTTGGCTCCAAATGTACTCCATATATTCGTTTATGTCTTTTTGAGCAACGTCTTTGGGCACAGCAACGACTAAGCGAATTTTTCCATACTCCAGATTCTGGAGAATTTCAACGTCTGCACGGTTCTCTTTAACCCAATCCTCTCCAGTGATGCCGATATCTTGCAGGCCTTCGCTGACAAACACGGGAATTTCTTGTGGTCTGAGCACTTTCATTTCTATTTGGGGATCATTGATTGTGGGTCGGTATGTCCGTTCGGTTGTGCCGATTTTGAACCCTGATTTTGAGAAGAATTCTGTAGTTGCTTTTTCTAGGGAACCTTTTGGTATTGCAAATTTGAGTTTATCCATAAATTTTTTCACCTAAATTTTTAGAGAGTATTCTAACTGTTTTTGGTTTGAGTGACAAAACGTTTCTTGACGGGGTTGCGCCTAATTCTAAATAACTAAATGGTCTACTGCTTACTCGCGTTCTGCTTTCAGATTGAATGAAGGCAATCGCCTTGTATGAACGCAATCCCTCATCATGTATCACTGGAAGACACCTAAACTGCCTTCTTACATATAAACTTTGCTTCATTAATATTTAATTATTGAAAAAAATGAACTGCTAAATTGGTGAAGCTGAGCCTTTTATTTCGAAAACAAGCGGCGGTATAGAATTCTTCGTTTCCAGCCTAATTCCAAAGAGACCTTCCAGTATGCCTTCCCAAATCAATGCTTCGTTGATGAAGGGGATTTTTAGCAGCAGATACTTGTCCTTCTGTATAAAGTCCCCAAAGCCCTGCACGCTTAACCGCTTGAAAACTGCTTCCCAATTCTCCTGTTTGGCGGCGTCTACGCCAAGAGTTGTTTCCATGGAGACTTTGAGTGCATCACCCATTTTTTTTCCCATTTCACGCCATTTTTCTCTGGGAATTTGCTGAATTAAGATGTTGAGCAGTTCAACGTTTACGTATGCTATTCGACTGATGCCGCAGTAGTATTCTCCTGGGAACCTCCAGTCGTAAATCATCATGTTTTTGTAGACTTCAAGCATTTTGGAGATTAACGGTTTAATGCCTGGCTCTTTTCCTTCTCGTATCAGCGTGTCTATGAAGTCGCGTTCAGATTTTTCAAGAAATTATTGTTG
>Ga0123335_1006369_pt1 | contig 13772 bp, 10 predicted proteins | sample BiotimSIPDNA_2_FD_89707 | JGI IMG/M metagenome (GOLD analysis project Ga0123335, IMG submission 89707) | Anaerobic biogas reactor microbial communites from Washington, USA - Biogas_R2 time_0 SIP DNA | ecosystem: Engineered > Bioreactor > Anaerobic > Unclassified | place: Washington, USA... | reverse complement strand
CATTTGCCCTAAAAGCCGTTTTTCAGCCATTGTGGTTGCCTTCCATATTCATATCCGCCGCGCCCTCCGCTTCCAAATCAATCATTGTCTTATCTATAAGCCCTTCAGCCGCTAATTCTGCCTTTGCGGATTTCGGGTCATACGAATAAGTTAGCACATCCTCAAGATTAATTTTACCTTCCCTGAAAAGTTTCATTAAAAAGGAGTCCATTGTCACCATACCCATCTTACCGCCTGTCTGTATCTCTGATACAATCCTGTATGTCTTTCTCTCACGAATCAGGTTCTGTATGGAGTTGGTGGCAAACATAAGTTCAAATGCCGCAACTCTTCCCGGTTTATCCACTCTCTTAAGAAGAATCTGTGAAACAATAGCAAGCAGTGAAACAGACAACATAACCCTTATCTGTTCCTGCTGAGCAACAGGGAAAACGTTGACAATTCTGTCCACAGTTCTTGCAGCACCTGTTGTATGCAGTGTGGCAAAAACAATATGCCCTGTCTCTGCCGCTGTAATTGCCGCTTCTATAGTTGCAAGGTCGCGCATCTCTCCAACAAGAAAGACATCCGGGTCCTGCCTCAAACCCCTTCTCAACGCCTCTTCAAATGTCGGGACATCCACCCCCAACTCTCTCTGACTGATAATACACCTCTTATGGGTATGGTAATACTCCACAGGGTCTTCAATAGTAATAAGATGTCTATCAAGGTTTTGGTTTATCCAGTCAATCATTGAAGCAAGAGTGGTGGTCTTCCCGCAACCTGTAGGACCTACTACCAATATAAGCCCTCTCGGTCTTGTTAGCAGATACTTCATTGTTTTTTCATTTAGTCCTATCTGTTCAAATGTAAGAAACTTATAAGGTATCAACCTAAGGGACATCGCTATGTGCCCCTTCTCCTTAAATACGCTTACTCTAAATCTCGCAAGGTCCTTAAAAGCAAAACCAAAGTCGGTGCCCCCTATTTTTTGGAGTTCTTCCTGGTGTTCCCTTGAAGTAATGGCTTTCATATAATTGGTAGTATCCTCGGGAGTAAGAACTTCGTTTCCTATTTTTGTAAGTCCGCCATGCAACCGCAACATCGGAGGAAGCCCCACATTGATGTGCAAGTCAGCGGCATTCTCTTTTACCTGTAATTCAAGCAACTCCTCAATTCTTTTAGGCATCCTTGCCTCCTGTCACACTATAAACTTCTTCAAGTGTTGTTATTCCCTGTTTCACCTTACGATATCCGTCTTCCAGCATCAAACGCATTCCATTTTTGCGCGCAACAGCTCTTAACTCCGATGCGCCCGCTTTTCTTAATGTTAATTCCCTTAACTCATCATTCATTGCAAAAATTTCAAAGATACCCAATCTGCCGCGAAACCCGGTGAAATTGCATTCATTGCATCCCTTTGGTTTACATATATGCAGTTCTTCCCATTCGGCCACCCTCAATTGTTTCTTCATATTTTCATCCGGTTCTGTACGCTCTTTGCAATAAGAGCAAAGAACCCTAACCAATCGTTGAGCCATAACGCCCTGAACTGAAGAGGCGATAAGGAAAGGAGGAACTCCCATATCTATCATACGCGTTATTGCTCCGGGAGCGTCATTGGTATGAAGGGTGCTGAATACAAGGTGTCCTGTTAAGGCAGCTCTTACAGCTATATCTGCGGTTTCAAAATCCCGTATTTCACCGACAAGAATAACGTCGGGGGATTGTCTTAAAAATGACCTTAATACATTTGCAAAAGAGAGCCCTATCTCCGAATTTACTGGAGTTTGGTTTATTCCCGGCATTTGATATTCAACAGGTTCTTCTACAGTCATCAGTTTCCTGTCCATTGTGTTTAACGCTTGTAAAGCCGCATAAAGCGTTGTGGTTTTTCCTGAGCCGGTCGGACCTGTTACAAGAACAAGCCCTGCTGAATACTTTAGTAGCCCTTCCCATTTATCAAGGTCATCAGATAAAAAGCCCAACTCTCCAAGCCCTTTCAACATAGCGGTCTTATCAAGAATTCTTAAAACCACACTCTCTCCATAAATGCCGGGCAGTGTGGATACACGAAAATCTATGGGCTTGCCGCCGATATCAAGCATTATTCTTCCATCTTGCGGCAGGCGTTTTTCTGAAATATCCATCTTTGACATTAATTTTATTCTTACTATAACCGCTTTCTCTATTCTTTTAGGGGGCGCCACAACCTCATATAACACGCCATCTATGCGAAATCTTACTCTGAATTTCTTCTCCATAGGCTCAAAATGTATGTCGCTTGCCCGTCGTCTCAATGCCTCAACAAAGACAAGGTTGCATATCTTAACAACCGGCGCCTGTAATGCAAGGGCTTCATCGTCCTCTCCCTCTACATCCGCCACTGGAAGGTCAAGGTCTATTGTAGCGCTACTTGCTTCCTGAAGCATCTGTGAAAGGTCTTCCATCGTCTCTCTGCCATAGTATTTATCCAATAATTGGTCCATTTCGGCAGGAAAAGTTATTATAACTTCCACATCTTTCATATCCTGACCACCCATAATTTTTTTAAAATAATCTGAAGCCAGTATGTTCATAGGGTCGTCAGAGACAAGTATAAATCTACCGTCTTCCCGTTTCTCCCAAGGCACAATTCTGTTATCTCTTGCTATTTTAGGGGGTATGGTAGTTAATAAATCTGTTGGGATTTCTCTTGGGGGGAGTTCTTTCTGGACTATCCCCAACTGGAAATAAAAGGAGGGGGATACTTCTCCAAACGGCAGCATACCTCTGTTTTGGAAAACTTCTTTAAGCGGGTTACCTGTTGCTTCTTGTTCTTCCAGCGCTAATTCTATAGCTTTTTTATCCCACAATCCAATATTAGAGATAATATTGATTACTTCCTTTTTTGTCGGCATTTTTTAATTTTACCCCTGAATAGTCTAAAAGTCAATTAACTAAACGCTCTTTTATCACCGTTATAAGACGTTCGGAGATGATGCTCTCTCTATTCAATAGCGCGCTATATCCAACTTTTTTTCATCAACTAACTGATGAGAGCAAGGCAACAGAGTTTTCTCTCAAAATTCTTCTTCCAAGGTCGGCAGGGATAGCAAGCGAATTGAACATCTCCAGCGTCTTTTGCTGGTCGGTCCAAGGCGAATCCGTGCCAAAAAGAATATATCTTTCAGGATGATTCATAATAATATCTCTTGCCCTGCCTTGGTCAAGAAATTCAAGGGAATAGGATATCTCCATATAAATCTCCTTCCCCAACAACAATCTCTCAACCTCGCCCCAGTCCTCCCAAGCCCCTAAATGCGTAGAGACCAGTTTAAGGGAGGGAAACGCATTTTTTATCTCTAATATCTTGGCAGGGTCCGCTTTGCGTATCCTCTCAAAAGCAAAATCAAAACCGGTATGCAACACTAAAATAAGGTTCTCTTCCGCCATCTTTTCATATAAAGGAAACATCTTCTTGTCATTGATGTTGAAATCCTGGTAGTAAGGATGCAGTTTTATTCCCTTGAATCCCCTCTGTTTTATTATTGCTATTCTATTAATTGCTTCAGAATCATCCGGATGGAATGAAGGAAACGGTATAATTCTATCATTTGTTATGGACTCTGACCACTTAAGTATCGGCTCAAATTGTGATGGCTTCGTAGCGATGGAGCATACAACGCTTGTCTCTATACCGCATCTGTCCATTGAACTCAAAAGAGAAGAGATTCTGCCATCTAATTGCGCAGGGACGTTCCCCTCTCTCTCCAGATGTCCTATCGCCTTTTCTGCGAGAACATCAGGAAAAGCATGCGTATGAAAATCAATAATTCCCTTCATTTTTCATCTCAAAAGTTCTGCTGAAAAGATATTGTCCAGCCCCAAAATACAATAAGGGTCAAAGGTTTTTTTTATTTTGGCCATCTCTCTTAAACCTTCCGCCCCCAACATAATCCCAAGCCACTTATGTTTGATTTTACCGATTCCATGTTCTGCTGCAACTGTGCCACCCAGTAAAAGCACTTTTTTCACACATATCTCATATATCTCTTGCGCCCGCATCTTCTCCTCATCAGAAGAAGGAAACAGATTAAAATGCAGGTGGTTTTCCCCTATATGCCCAAAAAGAATAGAGCGCATCCTTTCATTACGCATAATACTTTTATAAAACCCATACATCTCCGAAAAACTGTCTTCGGGAACAGCCATATCCATTGCTACCTTGACAATACCTATCTTCTTAAAATAGGCATTTATATTCTCCGGAAGCCGATGCCGAAAATCAATAAGTTTATCGTAATTTGTTCTGTCTTCCGCAAGAACGGTATCCACTGCATTATATCTCTCCGCAATATTGAGCCATCTCTCCATCTCTTCTGTTGTGGACACACTCTCCGCATATATTGCGCAGGTATCGTCAGGAATAAAAGGAAAGTCGTTCTTTAAAAACTTTAAACTGCCCTTATCAAAAAACTCCAGAGAAAGAAGGTTCTCCCCGCATATTCGCTTGATTTCCTGTATTTTCTGCGGTATATCCTCCTCGTCTTTTAGGAAAACAATCACAATAAATCTTGAAGAAAGCGCTTTTATCAATGAGACACCAACCTCTGTAATCACGCCGAGTGTCCCTTCTGAACCTATTAAAAGTTCTATGCCATCCATCCCCTCCCGTGAAAAATATCCTGCAGAACATTTTACAGGCGGCGTCCTATAAGAGGGAAGCGGTATTTGAAGAAGCCCGTAATCCACTATGCCGTCTTTTTCTCTTATAGCCCCTCTCTCTACTTCCAGTATCCTGCCGTCGGTAAGAACCATCCTGATTTTTTTTACATATTTGCGGGTGGGACCGAACCTGAAACTATATTCTCCTGAAGCGTTAGTTGCAACATTGCCTCCTATGAAAGCAGTCCTTTCCGTGGGAAACGGAGGATAAAAGAGACCATCATCTTCTATTACGTTCAGAAAATCATTTACTATAACGCCTGCCTGCAATACTGCCGACTGCTGTTCTTTGTCTATTTTAATTATCCTGTTGAATCTCTCCATAGAGACAATAACCCCTTCCTTTGGTATCCGCCCCCCCACAGTCCCGGTACCACCGCTGGAAACAGTAATAGGCACTCCGTTGTTTGCGCATTCCGTCAAAAGAGATACAAGGTCTGCCTCATTTTCAGGGATATACAGTTTTTCAGCAGAGCCCTCCCTGAAATTTGATGCATCTTCAAGATATGTAAGTATCTCTGTTCTTCCTTCTTTTATTATCATGCTTTATATCCCTATTAATGTTATTTTATTTTTATTGCACAGGTTTATTGTCTTTGCAATATCAAATATAATGGTCTTGCCCGCCTCAATGGCTAAAACCCTACCCCCTGCCTCTTTAAGAATCTCTATAGTACGGGGACCTATTACAGGTATATCAAATCTTTCATCTTTGTCCTTTCCCGCCGTTTTAACCACCGCAAAGGCATTGCAATACATCCCCGCCCGTCTTATCATCTCATCGGTCCCTTCCACTCCCTCCACCGCAATTATCATGCCTTGCTTCACCGCCACAGATTGACCTATCCTGTATTTCATAATATCTGATAACAGATGGACGCCTGTGTTTACATCGTTTGCTTCAGTTTTATTTAAAGAAGTCTCTGTATATGTTTTTTTCTCCGCAAGTTCTTCCTGTAAAATCTCTGTAAGCGGCATAACTTCTATATTTTCAGTTTCAAGAAAAGCGATTATCTTTTTTAGGATTCCTTCACCGGATAACGGCTCTTCTCCTTGTAAAAAGATGTCGGAAGACGAATGAATATCCTTGAAAACAATCTCCGCGGGAACTCTCCCTATAAAAGCCAGTTTCGTTATCTCTTGTTTTTTAAGATATGACAGAATACCCTTGATATCTCCCGGCTGGAAAACTTGCGTGTGGACAGAGCCGCCGGAAACAAAAGAAAAAGAAAAGACATTGATTCCCTTGTCTTTGAGTTTTTTATAGACATACCCGGATAGTTCGTTGTCGCTTACAAAGAGCCCTATAATCTGTTTTGGTGTATGCTCTCTTTCCTTTTTTACTTCTGCCATCTTCTTTTCTTCCTTTATTCCGCAATTCTTACTCCGTAATACTTCTCGCAGAGACATAAGTATTATTTGGCGATACCGCGGCTGGATTCTTTTATAAAACCCATAATATCATTTCTTTCTTCTGTCTCTTCCATCTTTTCCAACTCTGCTATTGCCTCTGAAACATTGAGTCCAGAACGGAAGCATATCTTATATATCTCTTCTATGTGCATTATCTTTTCGGAAGAGAACTCTCTCCTTTTTAATCCTGTCTTGTTCACCCCGCATGGGACAGCAGGATGACCGTCCGCAACTACATAAGGGATTATATCCTTAGTTATTTTTGAACATCCGCCTATAATAGAATGCTTTCCTATTTTACAAAACTGATGTATCCCGACGAGTCCTCCTATTATTGCAAAATCATCCACCACTACATGCCCTGCAAGTGTCCCTCCGTTTGCTATAATGACATTGTTTCCTATAAAACAGTTATGGGCAATATGGACATACGCCATAAAAAGATTATCATCTCCTATGGTTGTGCTCTCTCCCTCCGAGGTGCCTGTATTGATTGTAACAAACTCTCTTATTGTGTTTCTTTTCCCTATTTTAAGGTATGTTTTGCCGCCTTTATATTTTAAGTCCTGCGGAATACTGCCTATAATCGCCCCTGAAAAAATACGGCACCCCTCTCCTATCTCGGTATAGCCCTGTATATGCACATACGGGCCTATTTTACACCCCTTATGAATAGTGGCATTCCCTTCAATAATTGTATAGGGACCTATCTCCACCGATTCATCGGGGTCTATAAAAGCCTCAGGAGAGATAATCGCAGAAGGATGTATCTTTGCCATATTTGAATATTTCCATATTTATTGGTTTTGAAAGGCCATGCTATTCATCTATGATGGTGGACATAAATGTCCCTTCTGCTACAATGCTTCCGTCAACAAATGCCTTTCCTTCAAGACGCGCAATCTTTCCCTTCGTCTTCAAAAGTTCCACTTGTAAAATAAGTTGGCAGCCGGGTCTAACCGCTTTTCTAAATTTCACGTTTTCTATGCTCATAAAGTATGCAAGTTTTCCCCTATTTTCTTCTCTGTGAAGCATTAACACACCCCCCACCTGCGCCATTGCTTCTACTATCAATACCCCGGGCATTATAGGTTTACTGGGGAAATGTCCCTGAAAAAACCACTCGTTTATACTTACTGTTTTAATCCCAATTGCCTTGATATCATCTAATTCAACTATCCTGTCCACAAGCAAGAACGGATACCTGTGCGGGATAATCTTACATATATCCTCCGAATAGAGGATCCCATTTTCGTGAAAAACCATCTCTTTCAAATCTGTTGTCTCTTTCTCCTGAAGCAGTTTCATCTTCTTAATAAACTTTGTATTTATTGAATGTCCGCTCTTTATCCCTATTATATGCCCTGCTATATGGCTTCCGAAAAGGGCTATATCACCTATTAAATCGCTTATTTTGTGTCTGACCGGCTCATCCTCAAATCTAAAACGATTATCTATGGGACCTTTGTTTTTATCAATTACCAGTGTGTTTTTATAGTCGGAACCTTTGCCTAATCCCATCTTCTTCAGTGGTTCAATCTCTTCCTTCATACAGAACGTCCTTGCAGGAGCTATCTCCTTTTCATATATCTCGGGCGTAATAGGGTAAGAGGCATATTGGGCGCCGAGAGTAGTTGATGGATAATCAAGGATATAAGAGACCCTTAATTCATTTGATGGCAACACAATTATATGGGTATTGTTCTCCGATAGATAGAGGGGGTCCTTTACCACGAAGATTTTCTTTTTTTTATTCAACGGCTTGATTCCCGCCTTCTTTATAACATCAACAAAAGGTCTGGCGCTTCCATCCTGCCCCGGACACTCGCTCCCTTCTATTTCAATCAATATATTATCTATCTGCATTGAATACAGAGCAGAGAGAAGATGCTCAACTGTATGAATCTGTATTCTTTCGTTGCCTATAGATGTTCTTCGGGGAAATTTTTTTGTGTCAAGCAGATTCTCTATAACAGGCTTTATTGTTTCAGTCCTGCTACCGTTCTTCTTCATAAAGGCAATACCTGTATCTGCAGGTGCGGGATGAAAAAACAACTTGCTCTTCTCTCCTGTATGAAGCCCTATACTTTCAATCTTTGCGTTCCGCTCAATGGTTTTTTGGTTATTCTCCATATAGTTCCATTATCCTTTTTTCCATTTTTTCTATTTTTTCTTCCAGGTATTTAATCTTCTCTATTAACTCAGGGTTTCTTCTTGAATATGCTTGTATTCTCATATCTTCCCACTTTTCTCTGGCAGGGAAACCGGTTACATGAACATTGGACGGCACATCCTTTGTTACTCCCGCCTTTCCTCCTATAATAGCATTATCGCCCACAGTAACATGCCCAATAATTCCTGCCTGCCCTGCTACTATTACATTCTTCCCAACTACTGTACTGCCGGATATACCAACTTGCGCTACTACAATAGTGTTTTCCCCTATATAAACATTGTGGGCTATCTGGACAAGATTATCTATTTTTACCCCGTTACCGATATCTGTCTTATCAAATCTTGCTCTATCTATGGTAACATTGGAACCAATTTCAACATCGTCTCCTATCACAACAGTCCCTATCTGCGGTATCTTATGATGAGCGCCTTTAACAGTAGCAAAACCGAATCCATCTCCTCCTATAACCGTGCCGGGATGTATTATAACCCTGTTTCCTATCTTCACTCTTTCCCTTATTATTACATGCGGATAAATAAGACATTCTTTCCCTGTTTTTGTATAATGCCCTATATATACACAGGCGCCTATGACAGAACCGTCACCTATCTCAACATTGTCTTCTATGACTGCATAGGGCTGGACAGAGACATTCTTGCCCAAAACAACATTCTTGCCTATGATAGCCGTCTTATCTATCCCTGGATTAAACATTACAGGCTCAGGTCCCACTATAGCCATTATTTTTGCAAACGCCAATGAAGGGTTATCTACCTGTATAAGGGATGCATCCACTGTGTTGCTAATATCCCTCGGTACAAAAACAGCAGATGCTTGTGTGGACTTTAACAAAGGTCTATATTTATTGTTCGCTATAAATGTAATCTCTCCGCTTTTGGCTTCTTTTATGCCAGAGACCCCAGTAATTACAGCGTCCTCTTTCCCCACAATTACGCCGCTTACAATATCAGCAATCTCCCTTACTGTAAGTTTCACTTGTTATCTCCGGTCTTCTTGCTATTCATGATTTTTATTATTTCATTCGTGGTATTGGTTACATTTTCTCCAACATACAGAAGAGAAGTTGAAGGGAATATCATTGTATATTTGTTTTTCTCTCCGTAAGCCCACACCTCTTTTTTTATCTCTTCTACAACCTTTTCCGTCTCTTGCTGTTTTTCGTCCATCTTTGTCTTAAATTCGCTTAGAGCAAACGAGTATTCCTGCATCTTTAACTTTAACTCTGCTTCTTTTTTTATCCTTTCCTCCGGCTTCATTAAGTCCCGTTTCTGCTCATAATCTGTCTGAATCTTTTTTATGCTTTTCTCCAGTTCAGAGACCTTTATAACCTCTTTATTAAAGACCTCTTCCAATTTAATCGCTTTGTTATACTTATAGTAAACTTCTTTTATATCAACAAAACCAAATTTATCCGTGTCTGCAGAAGCAATTCCCAAAAATATCACACCCGCTATCAAAAATTTTGCAATTTTTTTCACTAACAAATCCATTGTTACCCCCTGTATTATTGTTTTTAAAACCCAACCCACATACCTACATGCCACCTGCCTTCCGACTCACCATCTTCTTTGTCAAGCGCATATCCATAATAAATCTCAAGCGGCGCATTAAGGACAGGGATTACTATCTTAACCCCTGCGCCCACACCCTTCCGTAGTTCGTTTATATTGTTCCAGTCCTTCCACACATTGCCTGCGTCAAAGAACAGGACACCTTTAAGTATATCCTGATATAATGGATATATCAACTCAAAGTTCTGGGCAAAGATTGCCTGACCACCAAGAGCAAAATCGCCTGACTGCGGTCCCAAACTTCTCTCCTTGTATCCTCTTACTGTCCCTATGCCCCCGCCAAAAAATCTTTCATATATAGGCACATCGCTCATATCTCCCGTTGCCTCTACAGCGCCTGCATAAGTTTTACTATGAAACACCGTTTTACCAAAGGGATGATAAATATCATTCACCAGAACAGGTTTTATAAAACTGATGTCTCCGCCAAGAACATCTCCTGCATATTCCATAGATAATTCCGATATAACTCCGCTGTTGGGCACCCTTTGCCTGTCCGCAGAAGAAAAACGGAATGTGCCTGTAATACTTTTTTTGAGGTAGTCCCCTTCCTGCCCTATTATAGGGTCTATATCGGATAGAGATATCTCCTCTATTACCCCTGTAAACCCCAAAGAATATTTTTCCCATCTTCTGCCTATCCGCAATGCGCCGCCTATCCTTTCATCCGTATAATCCGTCCACATCCGCCTTGTCCTGTATAAATCTGTTCCCAACCATACCGGCTTATCAAGAAAATACGGCTCTGTAAAACTTAATCTATAATTATCCGACTGAGTCCCAAATTGTGTCATTAGAGACCAGTTCTGCCCGCCTCCCACAAAACTGGGTGAGCCCGTAATATTGAAATTTGACTGGGTAATATTTATCATTCCGACAAAATCATCAACACTACTATAGCCGCCCCCTATAAGAAACATTCCTGTCTTTGCTTTCTCCTCTACTTCAACCACAATATCTGCGGTTTTAGTTCCTGTGAATTCAGGATATATATTTATTGTATCAAAATAATTCAGGTCATAAAGGTTATTGAAACTCTTCTGAAGTTTCTCGGAAGTAATTTTGTCCCCCGGGGATACCTTCACCTCTCTGCGGACCACCTTGTCCTTGGTCTTGTAATTCCCTCTTATTATTATCTCTCCTGCAGAATATACCTCGCCGGGCTCTATGAAATATATAACATTTATAAACTCAGGCGCTACCCCGGCTATCGGTATCTCGTTAACTCTCACTCTGAGATACCCCTTATTTACATAAAAGACGGATAGGTTTTTAATGTTCTCATCTGCAAGTTTCCTATTAAAGACATCTCCGTTCTTCTTGAGGGATAGATTCTTTATTAACTCTGTTGCTTCCGCCAATAACTCCCCTTCAAATTTTATTTCGCCCAGATAAAATCTATCTCCCTCTTCTATTGATATTTCAAGTTGTAAACCCTTCGCCTTTTTATCAATAACTGCCTCTCCTCCCGCTTTTATATTCAAAAACCCTTTCTCTCTATAGAACCTTTCTATCATTTTTATATCTTGTTCAAGTATTTCGGGTCTGAAACTCCCTTTTAGAAAAGGCATCCTCCGCTGTTTAATCTTCATCAGTCCTCTTAACTGATTGCCGGAGAACGCATTATTACCTTTGAATATAATTCGGGACACATTTTGCCTTCCCTGTTCATTTATTAGAATATTCAGAAACACTTCTTCTTCCTTCTCTAACACATCGTAGTCAACTTCTACAAAATAAAACTGTTTTTCTTTGTATTTTGTCTTTATCTGTTCAATTCCGGAGAGCAATTTTATCTCATTAAGGATATCCCCTTTATTTACTTCAAGAAGACCTATCAATTCTTTAACTTTAAAAACTCTATTCCCCTTAAAATGCACTCCTTGAATCACAGGGTTTTCAACCACTGAAATTTTTATCACTACACCCTTCTCACCGCTCACTACATCATAACTGACATTAGAAAAAAATCCCGTCTCCGCTATTTTTTTTATGTCTTCCCTTACAAACCCTTCATTAAACTGTCCTCCGGGTTTCATTTTCATAAGTGTCAATATCTTCTCTTTGCTTACATTTTTATTGCCTGAAATCTCTACATTGTTAATAATTTCCTGCGAAAACAGCATAACCGAATTAAGCAAGAGGCACAGTAGCAGAATCTTTATTTTTTTCAAGGGTCTCTCCTTTCTTTATAGGTTTAAAGGTGAGTTTATCTTTTTTATGGTCATAATCCACAAGAATCGATGTATCTTCTGGATGTTTATCCTTCAATATCTCCTCTGAAAGAGGGTCTTCCAAGTATTTAGATATCGCTCTTCTTAAAGGCCTTGCCCCGAACTCAGAACTTGTGCCTTTTTCAATAAGAAAATTTTTCGCCTTTTTGGATATATTGATTTTAACCCGGCGTTCTTTCATTCTTTCCCTTACCTTTGAGAACTCAATATCTACAATTTGATACAAGTGTTCCTTTGTCAAAGAATGGAATATTATTGTCTCATCCAACCGGTTTAAAAACTCGGGTTTGAACTTATGTCTTACCTGTTCCAATATTCTTTCATACATATTCTCATAGACATTTTTTTCTTCCTGCTGAAATCCAAGAACCGACTTATTTTTGAAGATTTGCGTTCCCAGATTAGATGTCATAATAATAACTGTATTCTGAAAATTAACGCTCCTGCCAAGCCCGTCTGTCAGCCGTCCGTCTTCCAAGACCTGAAGAAGTATGTTAAACACATCTTGATGCGCCTTCTCTATCTCATCAAACAATATAACACTATACGGTCTTCTTCGCACCCTTTCCGTGAGTTGTCCGCCCTCTTCGTATCCGACATAACCGGGAGGCGCCCCTATCAAACGGCTAACAGAAAATTTCTCCATATACTCAGACATATCTATCTGAACTAATGCATTCTCATCTCCGAACAAGAACCGTGCAAGCGCTTTTGCGAGCAGGGTCTTTCCCACACCGGTAGGACCGAGAAACAGGAAACTACCTATGGGGCGTTTTATGTCTTTCATTCCCGCCCTTGATCTTCTTATAGACCTACTTATTGCTGAAATTGCTTCGTCCTGCCCTATAACCATTCTATGAATCTCTGTCTCCATATCTAAAAGACGGTCTTTCTCCCTTTTACATATCTGCGTGACAGGAACGCCCGTCCATTGCGATACAACCTCTGCGATGTTCTTATCCGCTATTATCTTCTTCTCTTCAGGAATAAGTTTTTCCCAATTTGTCTTTAGATAATTCAGCCGATTTTTGTATTCCCTTTCTTTATCTCTCAAAGCAGCGGCTTTTTCATAATCCTGTTTCTTTATGGATTCTTCTTTCTCCTCCGTAATCTTTTTAATTGCTTTTGCAACTTTTTCTATCTCTTCAGGAGGATTATATAGTTTTAACCTATGACGGCTGGCGGCTTCATCTATTAAATCAATCGCTTTATCAGGAAGAAATCTTTCTGTTATGTATCTATCGCTTAAAATAGCGGCTGATTCAATCGCTTCATCTGATATTTTCACATTATGATGTATCTCATATTTTTCTTTTAAACCTTGTAAAATCTCTATGGTCTCCTCTACAGACGGAGAATGAACCATTACCGGCTGAAATCTCCTCTCCAACGCGCCATCTCTTTCTATATATTTTCTGTATTCGTCAAGGGTTGTAGCCCCTATACACTGTATCTCCCCTCTGGAGAGTGACGGCTTTAGAATATTTGAAGCATCTATTGCGCCCTCTGCCCCCCCCGCTCCGACAAGGGTATGAATTTCGTCTATAAAGATAATTACATTGCCCGAATTTCTTATCTCATCAAGAATCGCTTTCATTCTTTGTTCAAATTCCCCCCTGTATTTCGTTCCCGCTATCATACCGGGAAGGTCTATCATTATTATCTTTCTGT
>Ga0123335_1006368_pt1 | contig 13777 bp, 12 predicted proteins | sample BiotimSIPDNA_2_FD_89707 | JGI IMG/M metagenome (GOLD analysis project Ga0123335, IMG submission 89707) | Anaerobic biogas reactor microbial communites from Washington, USA - Biogas_R2 time_0 SIP DNA | ecosystem: Engineered > Bioreactor > Anaerobic > Unclassified | place: Washington, USA... | reverse complement strand
TAGTATGCCACGAAAACCCGTCCGCCGGGCAACCAGATCCCCTTCAAAGGAGGATGTTGATCTTTCAGGCAGCAGCCAACTCCAGGCTGACCTTGAGGGTTACGCGCTTGAGGATGTGATCACCTATCTGCGTGCGTTAATTCAGCGATATTACGATCTGGTCCAAAAAAATCTGAACAATGAACCCGATCTTGCCAAAGGGATGGAAATCCTTGGCAGAGCCTCCGCCCGCCTGGGCAGGCTGGTCGAAATCCGCCAGAAGCTGATTGCCAGTGATGACAATGGCAACAGCCTCAGCCGCGAGGTAATCAATATCCTGAGCGAGATTGACACCCTGATCGAAAGGAATGGGAATGGTTTTGTTCAATGAGCACACCCGCGCCGCCCTGAAGAAAGCGCTGGATGACCCGTTTCATTTCGCGCTTCTGGGCGGCATCAGCCTGCGTACCTACCAGCGTCGGGTTGCGGCTGCCATCAGCGATTCGGTGCTGCACGGCAGGGGCGGCACCTTTGTGGTCATGTTCCCACGCCAGAGCGGCAAGAATGAACTGCAGGCGCAACTGGAAGCCTTTTTCCTGATGCGCTGCCAGCGCGGCGCCGCCGAGATGGTCAAGATCTCGCCCACCTGGAAGCCGCAAAGCCAGAATGCCATGCGCCGCCTGCAGGGCATCCTCAGCCACCACCCGCTGCTCAGAGAGCGCTGGCGCAAGGATTCCGGTTACCGTTTTTCGGTCGGCGCCGCCAGCATCACCTTCCTCTCCGGCTCGGCGGAAGCCAACATCGTCGGCGCCACCGCTTCGCTGCTGCTGCAGGTCGATGAAGCGCAGGATATCAGCATCGAGAAATATGATAAGGAAATCGCCCCCATGGCAGCCAGCACCAACGCCACGCGCGTTTTCTGGGGCACCGCCTGGGATGAGGACACCCTGCTCGCCCGCGAGCTGCGCCTGGCGCAGCAGGAGCAGGAACACGCTGGCAAACCGCGCGCCTTTGTGCTGAGCGCTGATCAGGTGGCGCGCGAGGTGCCCGCCTACGGAGAATTTGTGCGCCGCCAGGTGGAGATGCTGGGCAGGGATCACCCGCTGGTGCGCACCCAGTTCTTCTCTGAGCTGCTGGAAAGCGGCGGGCGCCTCTTTGATGATGGCAGGCTGGCGTTGATGGCCGGCCAGCACCCGATGCAGTCCAGCCCGCTGCCGGGGGAGGTTTACGTCTTCTGTCTGGACGTCGCCGGCGAGGACGGCGGGCTGGCGCAGCGCGGCGCGCTTGCCAACCCGCAGCGTGATTTCACCGCGCTGACCATCTTCTCCCTGCACAGCCAGCAGAGTGAATGGGGCTTCGCCCGCAACCACTACCGCATCCTCTGGCGGATCGCCTGGCAGGGGCTGGCGCACAACGCCCTCTTCGATAATATTCTGGCACTCGCCCGGCGTTGGCAGCCGCGCCATGTGGTGGTTGACGCCGGCGGTGTGGGCGCCGGTATCAGCTCCTTCCTGCAGAGCGCGCTGCCCGGCAGGGTGATTCCCTTCCATTTCACACTTGCCAGCAAAAGCAAGCTGGGCTGGGATTTCCTGGCGCTGATTGACAGCGGCAGGCTCAAAGATCACCGCGATGCCAGCCCGGAGAAACTAACCTTCCTGGCGCAGGCGCGCGCCTGTAAATCGAGCATTTCCGCCACGCGCGGCAGGGTTCTGCGCTGGTATGTGCCCGCCGCCACCCGTGATGAAAATGGCAAAGCGCTGCATGACGACTGGCTGGTCTCCGCCGCCCTGGTCGCCGTGCTGGAAGGGCAGAGCCTTGCCCCGGGGCTGCCGACTGCCGTCATCCGCGCCGCCGACCCGCTGCGCGAGATCGACTTCAACCGTTTTCGTAATGACCAACCCAAATCTAGGAGGTGAACCTTGAATCTTTTCCATTCCATCCGCCGCTTATTCAACCGCCGCATCCGGCGCAGCCTGCAGACCACGCCTGATCTGCCCTTTTATCTGACGCCGGCAGCCGAGCGCGATCGCCCGTCTTATGACCGCGAAGAAGTACTCCAGCAGGCGCTGGACGCCTGGCGCGCCAACCCGCTGGCGAGGCGCATCGTTGGCCTGACCAGCCAGTATGTGGTTGGCGGGGGCGTCCGTCTTGTGGCGGAGCAGCCCGCCGCGCAGGCGTTCCTCAACGTGTGGTGGCAGCACCCGCTCAACCAGTGCGGGCTGCGCATCTACGAATGGAGCGACGAGCTGACCCGCGCCGGCGAGCTCTTCTTTCTGCTCTCCAGCGATGCCGCCGGCATGAGTTACGTGCGCGCCATACCGGCAGCCCAGATCAGCAACATCGAAACCGAGCCCAACGACATCCAGCAGGAGAGCGCCTACCACCAGGTCAGCGACGCGCCGGGCGAAACGATTATCTGGCAGGCGTATGACCCGGTCGGCGATGACCCGCGCCAGCAGGTCATGCTGCATTTTGCCATCAACCGCCCGCCGGGAGCCGTGCGCGGCGAGAGCGACCTGGCGCCACTGCTGGTCTGGCTGAACCGTTACGCCGTCTGGCTGGAGGACAGAGCGCGGCTCAACCGCTACCGCAATGCCTTTTATTTTGTGGTCAAAGCGCGCTTTTTAAGTGAAGCCGAACGCTCTGCCAGGCAGACCCTGCTCAACAGCGCTCCGCCCACACCGGGATCGATCCTGGTGACCGATGAATCGGAGCAATGGGATGTGATTCACCCGCGTTTGGAGAGCCACGAGGCAGGCAGCGACGGGCTCAGCATCAAAAAGATGATCGCCGCTGGCGCCGGCATCCCGCTGCACTTCCTGGCTGAGCCGGAATCCGCCACGCGCACCACCGCCGAGGCGGCTGGAGGGCCTACCTTCCGCCACTTCGAGCAGCGCCAATTGATCTTTTCCGAGATGCTCTGCCAGCTCGCGCGTGCCTGTTTGCGACGCCGCGCCTGTTACGACCCCGCCATCGACCCCGACAGCCGCGTCAGCGTCCAGACCGCAGACCTGAGCGCCCGTGATAACGCCGCGCTTGCCATTGCCACCCAGGCAGCCAGCCAGACCTTCTTCCAGCTCTTTGACCGCGGGCTGATTGACCGCCAGGAACTGCTGCGCATGCTTTACCGCTTTGCCGGCGAGGTGGCGGGGGAGGCGCAGACTGAACCAGCGGCGAATGATCCCGCCCGCCGGCAGGAAGGCAGCCAGCGCGCGGCGGGCAAAGCCGGCTCCAGGCTGGTTAACCCCGAAAGCGGCGAGACGCGCGGCATCGCCGCGATCTGACCCAACCCAACAACGAAAGGAGTATTGATGCAAGAAGAACAGAAAGAAATCCGTATCCGCCTGCAGATGCAGGCAATCCAGCCGCAACCGCCGCCGGAAGGACAGCCGGACAGCCAGCCGCTTTTTGAGGTGACCGCCATCAACTGCGGCGAGGGCAACGGCTGGCTCTTCAATGAGGGCTGCCTGCGCGAGTCGCTGGCGCTCTGGGAGGGCGTGGAGGTCTTCATCGACCACCAGCCGCCCCACGCCAGCCGCAGCCTGCGCGACCTGGCAGGCATTGCCTTTGGCGCCCGCTTCGATGAGCAGAACCAGGCGGTTGTGCTGCACATCAAGCCTGCCGGTCCCAGCGCGGCGCTGCTGCGGGAGATCGGCATCCAGTGGCTCAACAGCCCGCAGCCAAGGCGCTGCCTTGGCTTCAGCGCCGACCTGCTTTTCAGCGCCAATGGTAAAACAGTCAGCCGTATTCTGCGCGTTATCAGCCTTGATCTGGTCTACCGACCGGCGCGCGGCGGCGCCTTTAAACGCCTCATCCAACCCAATCCAATAAAGGAGAAAACAATGGAAACAGAAAACGTTCAACTCAGTTCGGATATTCCGAACCAACCCGACCAGGCGCAGCCTGCCCAGGCAAATTCCGCCCAGGAACAGCCCCAACCGGCAGCGGCGGAGATCGCCAGCCAGTTCCAGCAAATCAGCCGTGAGATGCTCAACCTTAAGTTAAAGGAAAGCAGCCTGCCGGAAGCCGCCTGCGCGATGATCCGCAAGCAACTGGAAAACCAGCCTTATGACGCCCGCGCGCTGGAGGATGCCATCAGCCAGCAGCGAGCGCTGGTTGCCGCCCTCCAGGGCAGGTCGCAGATTCGCGGCGCAGGCAGGATTGAAGAAATGCACTCGCAGCGTGACCAGCTTCAGGCTGCCGCCGATGACCTGCTGGGCGCCCCGCGGGATGAATCGATGCGCGGCGCGCGTGTATCACGCCTAGACGGCATCCGCGAGCTTTACCTGCGCCTTACCGGCGATAGCGACTTTCACGGGAAAATGCAGCCCGACCGCGTCCAGTTAGCCGACAGCGACACACTCTCCAACGTGCTTAAGAACAGCTTCAACAAGATCATGATTGAACAGTGGGATCAGTTGGGCAAAGCCGGTTACCGCTGGTGGGAGAAGATTGTCGCGGTTGAGCACATGACCTCATTGCAGCCGGTCACAGGCATCACCCTGGGCGAGGTCAGCGCGCTCAATCTGATCAGCGAGGGCGGCTCCTACAGCGAGCTGGAGATTACCGACAGCGGCGAATACCAGACTTTCCGCAAGTACGGCGGCTTGCTGCCGATCACCCTGGAGATGATTGACAAGGACGAAACCCATAAGCTGCGCCAGCTTCCGCGGAAACTGGCAGCCGGGGCAATCCGCAATATTTCCAGCCTGGTTTCGACCATCTTCACCGCCACCAACGGCGTTGGCCCGATCATGGGCGATGGCGCGCACGTCTTTGACGCCACCTTCCATAAGAATTTGGGCACAACCGCCCTGAGCGCCGCCAGCTTTGAGGCTGCCAGCCAGGCGATCTACAACCAGAGCATGGTGGCTGGCGGCAGCACAAAACCGGCGCTGGCGGTGGACGCGCGCTACCTGCTGGTGCCCCGAGCGTTGCGCCTGACCGCCAAACGCATTCTTTATCCCAGCTTTGAGCGGGAGGCTAACATCTTTGCCGACAACATGCAGCGCGGCGAGGATGGCGACGTGATCACCGTCCCCGACTGGAGCGACCCCAACGACTGGGCGGCGGTGGCAGACCCGCGCCTGGTGCCCGGCATCGTCATCGCTGAGCGTTTTGGCTTGATGCCCGAAATCTTCGTTGCCGAAGCGGAACGCAGCTTTGACATGCTGCACAACGACACCATCAACCTCAAGGTGCGGCACTTCCTTTCGGTCTTCGTGGCGGATTACCGCCCATTGTACAAAGCCAACGTGGCTTAACCCTTTATCTCACAGCCGCGCCGCCAGGGGAGTGGCGCGGCTAATTCAGAAATTCGGAGGAAATGATGAACAAATGGAAACTTTTGCTTGCTTCGCGCAAGTTCTGGGCGGCGGTGATCGGCACGCTTTTTCTGATCATCCGCCATTTTGACCCCTCATTTGAGGTGCCGGAAAACGAGGCAGTTGTTTTTGTCTCGCTTCTGGCGGCTTATATCCTCGGCGTGGCTGTTGAGGATGGCTTTCGCAAACCATCCGGCGGATAATCGCGCCGCGAAAAAGGAGTTCCCTATGTTTGATCGATATTGTTTGGGGGTGGATGTCTCCTCCTGGCAGGCAAGCATCGACTGGCAGACTTTGAAGGTAGCTGGCGTTGAGTTCGCCGTTGTCAAAGCCAGCCAGGGCAGTTACCGCCAGGACCCCCTCTTCGGCAGCCACATCAAGGGCGCCGCCAAAGCCGGCATGATCTGCGCCGCCTATCACTGGCTTGACCCGGGCTGCCCGGTTGACGCGCAGATCAGCAACCTCAAGCAGGGCTTGCGCGGGCTGCCCTTTGCCTTCATCGCCCTGGATGTGGAGCAGTACTGGTGCGACTGGCAGGAGTGGCAGCAGGGCAGCATTTCCGGCAGGTATTCCGGCGAGCAGATCAGTCGCAGCGCGCAGGGATGCGCCGCCGCCATGGAAAGCGCCTTCGGCAAGCCGGTGGTTGTTTACACGCGCGCCAGCTTTGTGCGCGACTACGCCCCGCAGATGTCCGCCTGGCTGCCGGCATACCCGCTCTGGCTGGCGTATTACCCGTACAAGTCCGGCAAGGTGCGCCTGACCTGGGAAAAAATGCTCCGGGAATACGCCCCCGCCATTCCGGCGCCCGCCATCCCGCCTGGTTGTTCCGACTGGCGCTTGTGGCAGTTCTCGGGCGATAAATTCATTCTGCCCGGGGCGCAAACCGCGCTTGACCTTAATTTTTTCAACGGCAGCCTTCAGGATATGCAGGTCTGGCTGGGACAGCCGATCACGCCGCACCAGCCCAGCGATAAAGAAAAACTGGCGGCGCTCTGGCAGGCGCATCCCGAACTGTGGCAGGAGGTGAGCGATGCAAAAAAAGAAACGTAGTCTGATTACCCGCCCAACAGACCTGCCGCCGGAAGTCAGCGCGCTGGCGCTTTCACACGGCATTGACCCGGCTGGTATCCGCGCCTGGAAGCTTTACCCGGGTGGCAGGGTGGTTTTCATCGCCGCCAACGGCATGAAATTCATACACGAACCAGAAGTAGGCAGGCCGGAAGTAGGCAGGCCGGATACCGGCGAAGCAGAACCCAGCCAGGACGGGCAGGGAGGCGCTGATGAGCCTTAGTTTGACCAGCCTGCTGGCGCGCCTGCGCACGCTGCTGCCCGACCCGCAGGCGGAGATCTGGGCGGATGCCCAACTGGAGGAGTGCCTGCGGCTGGCGCTGGCTGACGTGCAAAGCGCCTGCCCGGCGGTTCTGACGATCAGCGGGCTGGACGGCGCGCTGGCATCCAACCTGGATGACGAAATCAAGCTGAGCCTGCTGGTGCTGCAGTTTGCCCGCCAGCATGCCCGCGCCCAGCGACTGGCTGCCCGCAGCGAGCTTTACCACCCCGACCCGCAGCAGATCACCCCGCTGGCGCAGGAGGAGTTGAGCCCGGCGCAGCTTCAAGCGGTGCTTGAAAAGGTGCGCCTTTACTTCCTGCAGCGCAGCGCTCGGCTGCCCTATTAACAAAATCCCTGCCGGGCGGAAAGTTCACCCGGCAGGGCGTAAAAGATCAATGGAGGAATGATGGAAAAAATCGCTTTAAAATTCGGCGCCAACGAACTTGTCCTGCATGGTTCGGGCAGGCTGCCGGTCTTGCGCGGTTGTCTGCGCCAGCCCGCCCAGCGCCTGCCAGACGGCAGCGTTCAGGAAAAACTGGATCTGGTGCTGCAGGGTTCAACAGCGCAGACGCGCGCCTTCATCAGCCTGCTGCAAACGATCATCGCCCGCGTCCCCCTGCAGCCGCCCGTGGATCTGATCATCCACAGCGGAAGCCCGGCGCTGGCGTACAGCAGCCGCGTGCTGGCTGCCAGCTTCAACTGGATTGTTGGCAGCAACCAAGCGCGCGGCATCGGCATCCGCCTTGAAGTGCGGCGACCCGACTACTGGACCCTGCCCTGGCAGCCGCTGCCCCTGCGCAACGTTTACGGCAGCGGCGCTACCAGCCCGCTGCGCGTGGATAACCGCGCCGACAGCCAGGGCGTTAACGCATGCTGGGTGGACGGCGCTGACCTGACCGGCGATCTGCCCGCCCCGCTGCGGCTTTCCATCCATCACGATCTCAAGCCGGGTGTCAGCATCGATTCCATCCGTCTGGGGATGGGCAGGTGCAGGCGCAGCCCGCTGGCGGTTCTGGAGGGCGAGGCAGCCAGCAGCATGCTCAGCTTTGGCGTGGTCACCCAACCCGCCTGCCACGGCGGCGCCTACGGGCTGGTGCAGTGGGAGTACAGCGGCGCGCTGCGCATCCTGACCTGGGTTTTGCCCGGCGCCGCTTTCACCGCGCTGGCGGGCGCGCGTCTGAAGCCGCTGATGCGGCTGGTGAACCCTGCCGCCATCCGCGAGGGCACCTGGCTGAGCTGGAAGCTCTATCACGGCAGCCTGGTATACCAGAGCGCCGCCTGCCCGCTGGCGCGCGACCGGGAACTGCAGGAAATGCCACCGATCTGCCTGCCTTCGCTGCCGGCAAGCCCGCATACCTGGAACGATATGAGCCTGGAGCTCTTTGCCCACAACCGCGCGGGCGGCATTTGCCAGCTCGCGCTGGACGCGGTCTTTCTCTTCTTCAGCGATGGCTGGCGCCAGTTCAATGCCCTGCCGCAGGGCAGGCTTGCCTATGGAGAAACGCTGATCGACACGGCGGATGAGGAAATGCCCTACTGCCACCTCTCGCAGCCCGACAAAATCCAGCACGCTTTCAGGGTCAGCGGCGCTGGAATCTGGCTGCTGCCGGGGGAGGATCACGTACTCAATATCCTTCTCGATACGGGCGTCGCCATGCCGCTTGACCTGAGCGTCCACATGGCAGCGCAGGTTCAGCCGCGCGCCAGGCTGCTGCCATGAAGCCGCGCGTCCTCTTCAACCCGTCCCTGCCCGGCATACGCAACTGGACGGTGGAACGCCTCACCTGGCGCCTGCCCGGCGGGGCATTCATTGCCAGCGTCCGCGCCGCCCTGAGTGCAAACGACACGCCCGACCCCGCCACATTGCCCGGCTGGCTGGGGCAGCCGCTGGAGATTCACGACCCGCAAGGCATGACCCTCTGGAACGGCTGGGTGGAACAGATCCGCCTGACGGACGGCAGCATCAGCCGCACCTTTTCCACCCGCAACCTTCTCAGCCGCGTCCGCGCGCGCTGCCCGCAGGCAGACCCGCCCGGCGGCGCTTTGAACCGCTGGGAATACACGACCTGGCTGGAAGACCCCGCGCGGCTGGAGCAGCTTGGCGCGAAGGAAGCCCTGCTGAGTCTGCAACAGCCCGGACTGGCGCGCGCCAACCAGGCGGCGCGGATGGTGCTCAACCGTTCCGGCTTTGAAAACACGCTGAGCGTGCGCCTGTTACGGGAGCCGCAGCCGGCAAGCCTAGAACTGACCCTGCGGGGCTGGTGGCAGCGTCTGAACTGGACGCTTGACGGTGAGGCAAGCGGGCTGATCGCCCACTTGCCCGGCGGCAAAGCCCATCAGCCCTGCGGCACGCTGGCAAGCCAGCGGTTGGCGCAGTCCTTCCTGACCCCCGCTACCGGTTTTGCCATTGGCAGAGCCGCCCTGCGCCTTTCGATGCTGGGCGATGCGGCTGACGACCTGAACCTTAAAATCCACGCCGACCAGGCGGGCAGCCCCGCGGCGGAAATTGGCGCCGCCAGCCTGCCCAACGCGCTGCTACACGGCGGCTGGCAGTGGCAGGAATTTGTTTTTGACCCGCCGCTCAATCTGGCGGGGAATACCCGTTATTGGCTGGCGCTGGAACGCGCCGGCGCCCCAGACGGCAGCGCTTACTTTCAGGCGGAGAGCGATGACGGCCGGGGTTACCCGGATGGGGAGTGCCGCCAGTGGAACGGCAGCGCCTGGCTGCCGGTTAATCAGGACCTGCGCTTCACCCTCCAGGCGGTGGCGCAGACCAGCGGGTTGATCGCGGAGGCGGCATACCAGGCGATCACGGGCGGCGTGCTGGCTGGGGCGCAGATCTGGCAGGAGAGCGGCATCTTCCAGCCGGTTTGGCGCCTGCCCGAACAGACCAGGCTGGAAGCCATCGAGGGCTGGCTGTGCCTGGGCACGGCGGAGCAGACGCGGCTGTCCGCGATCGTCGATCAACGGCGCATGTTGCAGGTCTTTGCCGTCCCGCGCGCCATCGAACCGGCTTTAAAGATCAGCTATCAGGAAAAACTGCGCCTGTCATCCGGCGCCGCGCTGCCGCCCGCGCTGGATTTGCTGGGCAGGAACCTGACGCTGCCCGGGTTCAGCGCCGCGCGCCAGCACCTGCTGACCGGCATGACCTGGACGGCGGAGGATGGGCTGTTTGTGGACGGGCTGGGGTGAAGGGTCACCCCGCCCGCAGGCGGGCTGGCAGCTTCGATACCGATCAACCGGACGGGATCCTGACCGTATCATTGGTCAAGTTCTCATTCCGTGAATGCCTGACTCTACAAGCCCAGGGTATTGATAGCAATGCTTTCCACAAGAGCACCAATCAATATAAAAATGATTCCCATCAAAAGCGCCGCTTTTTCTGAATTTGACAGGCGAATTTCTTTAATCCTTCTAGTTACTGTTTCCTTGCCGCTGCTCCGTATCGTGGCAATATGGGCGATGGCGCATGTTACCAGTAATTGCCCCATCATCTCCCAAAAGCCCGCCCTGTGCGCGAGATCAAAAGTTCCGGTGATTCTGTTAATCAGAGGAACGGCTTCGCTCTCTACGGAAAAAGACCATGTGCCAAGCACAATACTGTTAATTGAAATCAGGGTAAAAAAAGCTAAATAACCCACAGAAAAATAGTTGGCTTCGTTTGCCTTTTTATTTCCAAACAGACTTGCCAAAGAAATAACCAGTACGGATATGAGATTGTAAAAAAACACCTGCAGGGTAAGAAGCGGAATACTCTCTGAAGTTTCCCAGCTCTGCATTGGATTTTTGTTTTTCAGCAGTCCCTCAGGAAGGAAATAATAGCTGATAAGCATGATCCCAAAAAAAATTACGAAAAACAAGACGACCGTCCAAATAATTCTTTCCCTCAAGCTGTTACTGCTTAGTTTTTTCCGAAAAAATCCCATAATTTTTCTCCTGAAAGCGGTCGCCTTTTCTTTTAATGTTGATTGATTATCGGGTAATTATATTTGATTTTTTCTGATTATCGCAGGCTCAACACCTTCCGCTGATACACCCCCTAGAAACTTTTGAACACCCTTAAGCCGCAGCCTTTTTGTCATCGTTAAATTGTCTCCATCTCCGCTTTGTATTGGAACAACCCGGAGTTGTATTTCAGATCAGCGGGCTCAATGCCGCAGTCCAGGCAGATGCGCAGGAAGATGATCTGGTCGATGGTCATCTGCACGGTGCGGGAGGGGCTGTTTTAGATGGGCTGGGGTGAGGATCAGTATTTCCGTTCAAATAATAATTTCTCGGATTTGATGATGGTAACAAGTTACAATGGAAATAGGCATATAGCTTTAATTACATTTAACCCACTACATATGGAATTTTTAGAAAAGCCTTTTACACCGATAAAACTAATTACTTTTTCAAATTAATACGCATCTGAACGAGTTAACTGGGTTTGGTTTAAACATTTATTCGATTGTAAAATTAACTTTTCATTTTTATAATAATTTTTTTAAAATTTGTTTTATTATGAATCTAAGAAATCAAAAAATTAATTGGTTATGTTAAGATCTTTCTCTATTTCCGGCTTGATTGTTTTAGCAAAGTATTCAGCATTATGTTCTTCAATGATTTCAACTTTGTATTGCGTTTCAGCATTGCTTAGTATTTTTTTTGAAATCTCATATTCATCCTGAGCATCTTTTGACTGCTGTTTTGGTTCACCCAACAAAAGATATATTTTAGAAATTTGATTTGTAGGATTCAATAAATTTAGTATTCCAAACCACTCATGGGATTTCTTTTTAATACTCTTTCGATTAATTAAATCAAATGATAAGGGCTGCATTATATTCCAACGGCCATTTTTCCAACCATGTTCAAAATCTACCTGACTATATTTTGTTCTAATACTGGTTGGTTTAAGATAATTTATATAAGAGTGAACAGACATTTCTCTTTTATAATAATCCCATACATCATCATCTGTTCTGGAAGAACGATCGGTAGTTGTTTGGTATTGTTCAATCATTTTGTAATACAGTTGATCGAAGTATGTATTTAAACTGTCAAATGGCAATAAACCAACCTTTATTTCTCCAAAAAATACGGATGAATCGTCAGGCTGAATTACATCTAATAAAACGCTTGAGAGACTCTTTTGCTTAATAAACTCAAAACAATTCTTTGTTTCTGTAATAAATTTTGATTGATAAGTAAATTTTGATTGTATCCGATACAGGTATTTTCTAAGGAAATTGATATCGGCACCCGGAAATGTTTTACTGATTCTTTGATATTTCGTTGTAACCTTTCCAATGAACAAGGATGCATCTTCAGAATATAAAACTAAACCTATATTTAAAATTTCTCCCGTTGAAATGTCATGACGATAATGCAAGATAGAATATTGGAAACTTACATTTTTTGACATGACAACACCTCCATTATTATCTTTTGAAACACTATTGCGCGTTCTGCTACGTTCAATAAATAGCTTTTTATTTTATCTAATTCTTCATAATCCCAATCGTGTGGAAATCCAATTATAATAGCATCAAATAATTCGGAAGTAAACTCACCAAGTTTTTCTGTAAATTCATTGAGATTTGCGTTCTTTCCCCTAAGTTTGTCTATAAGAATATGTTTTTTAAAAGCAGATGATATTTTAGTTGAGTCATCGATGGGTGGCATTCCGCCTAAAATCATGCCAGGAATCACATTTAAAAAAGTATCTTCGTGATCAAAAATGAAAAAACCATTGTCATTGTAAAAAAGATTCGAATTTCCTATTGTTCTATCAAACTGATAAACCAGAACATCAAATGCGAAAACCTCGGCAGCATCTTCATAAAACTCAGGAGAAATCTTATCACCTGAGTATATAACAGCAGTTGTGAGTTCTTTAGAACCAAAATTGATTCCCAAACCTTTTTCAAGTTCTCCAAATTCATACTTACCACGATAAATTTCTATGAACTCTTGTTTTATTTCAACAAGTGCAGGTTCAGGGGTTTGCATTCCCAAATAAATTGCCAACTTCGAGGCTAATATTTCTCGCATAATCGAACGTTGTTTTAAAAATGTATTTCCACAGAATTTAACAACATAATTCTGATATTCACATAATTCATCTTCCAAACATTGGATTGTCATCGGTTTTGTTTTTCCAGATTTTTTTTCAGAGTATACAGACACTGGGGTTACATATTTTGTCGGATAAATACCAACCATTATCAATCCTTATTATTTATTAATATATTCTGTTTCGCAGTATGAGAGAGTTTTTTGGTTTTACTACTATAGTTTTGAAATCCTTATAAACTGTTTCGGAAAGTAAAACGAATAAGTAGGTAATCTGCCTAATAAAAACATAGAATTAGAAATAACTTTTTTATCTTTTGCGTATTAATTCTATTAATTGAAAGATTTTACAAGATATTACCTTTGATTATTCCTACCAATATGATACACAATTTATGCTTTTATAATAAATCATTTTCTCGCCTGATTTTACGAATTTTTTCGACAGTATGACTGGTAATCTTGAATGAGATTTGAACCTGAAAACGAATCTATTGCCAACAAATAGTATATTTCACTATACTCTCCGACAATAAATCGAAAATCCTTATTTTTGATGTCGTTAGTTTATTTACTATTTGAATTGCTTTTTCTGAAACTAATGGTACAGCAACAGAATTTCCGAATTGTCGGTAAGCATGTGTGTCAAAAACAGTTTGTTCAAACCTTGATTTTCCTGAGAAAAATTCTGATAATTTGCAGCGAATCCTATTAACTTGCTGCAATCTAATGGTGTAAATCATCTAGGCTGTTTGTTTTTACCCTGGGAACAGGTAACCATAGAATGTTATCAACTCTTGGTTGGTGTTTGTGTCTAGCGGGTTATCAACTGCTTGTGGAGCACTATATTCTTAACCATCTTCCACCACACGGATCTCTTCCTCCGTCAGACCATAGAGCTCGTACACCAGTCGATCGATCGCGTCGTCAGTGGCGCTGATTTCCCGCGCTATCCGTTCGGCTTCCTGCGGGGTCTGCAGCTCGCGTTTGTGCAGACCCAGCATACGCTGGACAAGAGTAACCATACGGTTATGCTGTTCAACTTCTTTAGGGTTGTTGAAATCAATTCTTCTGATAGGTATTTTTG
>Ga0123335_1006366_pt1 | contig 13779 bp, 13 predicted proteins | sample BiotimSIPDNA_2_FD_89707 | JGI IMG/M metagenome (GOLD analysis project Ga0123335, IMG submission 89707) | Anaerobic biogas reactor microbial communites from Washington, USA - Biogas_R2 time_0 SIP DNA | ecosystem: Engineered > Bioreactor > Anaerobic > Unclassified | place: Washington, USA... | reverse complement strand
ATCTAGTGTCCAACCAGTCAACTGCTCAGCAACAGAATTCATAAAACTAACCTTACCCAAAACATCAGTGGCAATAACACCATCACCAATACTAGACAACGTAACAGCCCAACGACGCTCACTCACACGCAGCTGGTGTTCTACTTTTTTAAGTTCAGTTATGTCAATGTTTGTTGCTCTACGACCTAGCCAGTTACCTGAATCATCGAAAACTGGTTGACAGATATGCCCAATCCACCGTATTTGACCTGTCTTGGTTTTGATTCTAAAAGTCAACCTATGGTCATTATCAGAGCTAAACAAATCAAAATGATTACCCAAAATCGCTTCATCTTCAGAAACAACAATATCGCGTATTAAATTTTGGTTATCAATAAATTCGTTAGGTGTATACCCAGTGATTATTTCACAGGAAGGTGAAACGTAAATAAATTTACGCTCAGGAGAAATCCAATAAACCCAATCACGAGCAAAATCAGCAATTGTACGAAACTTTAATTCGTTTTTCCTTAGTTCTAACTTGTCGTTTTTGAGTTTTATGAATGCATCAATCAAATTGGCGATTGACAACATGAAATTGACGTCATCTTTAGTGAACTGTTGATGGTGAGTCGTATGTGCACCTAATATACCAAAAGGTTTCTTTAAGCTGCCAATTATTACACTTATACCGCTGATTACAGAGTGATTGTGGAGTAAAGCTGGACCAGAAAAGCGTTTTTCAGTTCTAAGGTCATCAACAATTATAGGAGTTTTACTCTTAAGGGTATAACCAGCTTGCGAAGTGTCTCCTGCATCTACTATGGCTTTGCCAACTAACCCCTTTTTCCAACCAACACCAGCACGCAATAGTAACTCTTCTCCACCAGGTAGAAGCTCCAAAACTTTACAGAGTTCAACATCTAAAGCAGATGCTACATCATTAGCAACTTTATCCAAAAAATCGTCTATAGTAGGTTGTGTTAATGCATATTGTCCAAGCTCTGCTACCGTAGCCTGCAAATGGGCAAAAGTCTTTAGTTTCTCTTTCATCTGCTTAGATTCAGAAATATTGAGTATTGTAGTTAAAATTTGAATTTGATTTTTAACTTCAATTAATTTTGCAGAAAAAAGAGCAGTTATTAGTTTACCACTTTTAGTTTTAAAATTGACTTCATAATTAAGTAGATGCCTGTTTTTATTCAACAAATCCAAAATTTGCTGCCTATCTAGGGGATTAGTATACAAAATTAAAGCTGACTGCCGCCCAATCAGTTCTTCTCTACTATAACCAAATAAATTTACAAATTGCTCGTTACAATCAATAAAAAGTCCAGTTTCAAAATCACTAATGCATAAAGCAACAGAATTTAAATTGAAAGCTGCAGAAAAACGAGCTTCTGCAAGTTTATTTAAATCCGCAGATCTCTTCAATTCAACACATAACTTAATTCCATGAATTAGTTCACCATAAACAGTCTCTGGTGAGCCTTGCTTGTTATAATAACCATTTGCCCCCATGTTTAAAGCTTTTATAGCTACCTCTTCTCGTCCTTTCCCAGTGAATAATACAAAAGGGATATGGCTATTTTGTTCGCGAAGCTCTTTTAAGAATATAAGACCATCTTTCTGTGGCATCTCAAAATCAGAAACAACAATATCATAAACAGTTGTGGAGAGTTTTTTTATTGCTTCATCAGCAGATACAGCGCTTTCAACAGTGAAACCTGCCTCTAGCTCTAAAATCTGCTTTGTAACTTCCAAAAAGCTAGCATCGTCATCAACATGCAAAACATGTATCTTTTTGCTGTCTTTAACGGACGACAAAGCTGTACAATCACTTAAAGAGTATTGCAGAATTTCAAGTTTATATCCTTTGCTAATTGTGGATATTTAAAATAAATTCAAAATCAAACTCAAAAATAATACAAAAAAATTAAAAAAATGTAGAAAAAAATCTTTTGATGCGATTTATAGTCAAAAAAAATGAAGGTTAGAAGACTAAGTTATAGTAACAACCTATTTTTTCAGTTTTTTAAGTTCTTCGATTCTGTTTTGGACGTTTTCCATTTCCTTTTCAAGATCTGCTTTATCTGCAACTAGGTCTTTTTGGTAGTTTTCCAAGTTCACTATTTCTTGTTCTGGTGCTTGCTGTTGAACTACAGCGGGGTATACTTGTGGAGCTACGGGTTGTCCGTAACCTGGTTGAGGATATCCGTACCAGCCTCTACCACGGCCTCTACCGAAACCTCGACCACGTCGTCTACCATATCCATATCCTGTGTTTGAGTATCCAGGAACTGAATATCCTGCGCAGTATCCTGCGCCGCGTCCTGTCATTGGGCCTGCGCCCCATGGTCCTGTTCTATCTCCTCCGGGCATATATTTCACCTCTTTTTTTGTGTTTATGCACATAATTAATTATGTGATAGTGCACAGAAATATATAAAAGTTCCGCACAACAATTAAAGTGTAAATAAAACAAACAACAAAAGAAGCAACAGAAGCAACAACTCAAATTAATAAAATAAAAAACAACACTATAAAAGTAACGGAAAATAAACTAAAAAAGGTAAAAATTATGTGGAGAGGAAGACACAGGTATGGTAGAAGAGGAAGGTTCCCTAAGCCCATAACTATTGGAAATGTACCACCCACAACTATTTTCGCTCCAAACCCTCCCAGATGTATGGATCCCATATACATCGAATTTGCAGAAGTTGAAGCATTTAGAATAGTAGATTTGGAAGGGACATCCCAAGAAGAAGCAGGCCAAAAAATGAGCATCTCAAGAGGAACCATATGGAGACTGGTGCAAAGCGCGAGAAAAAAGACCGCACAGGCAGTCAGTGAAGGAAGACCATTATATGTTGTAGCAGTTGACCCAAACAAAACCACTTAAAAAATGATAGACTAGAAACAATGTCTTAAATTAACAGAGCGAACTCAAGTTAGAAAATGAACTGTTTTGGAACCACAGAAGAAGTGAAAATTAATTTTTACAATTGTTGGAGAAACAAGAGCGGACAGAACTAAGTTTACTAACCTATAGACGCATTCCAATAGTAAAGTCTCTGATATTTATCGAAGAGAGAATATTTTGGGTCATCATAAATGATGTCCAAATTGTCACCATACTTTAAAAGAAGTGATTGCATCAGATTCCATATAACTTCAGCTCTTTCTCCGGCTTGCCAATACCAATTTCGGTCATGAGGATACCTCATACCCCAACCATAATTCATAGGCAAAACCAACGCAGTCTCAGCTTTATCTGAAGTGCGAGACAACTGCTTGTAAACAAATACATCTTTCCAGAATCGTTCGAGTATTTCAAAATGTTCATCAAGCAAAACACAGTATGGGTTGTCAGCGTTATTGCAGGGATAATTGAAAATAGCAACATATTCTGCACCGTTTTCGTAAGCTGAAACCATTTGGTTGTATACTTCTTCGCCGTTATCTAAATATGGAGGCTGATCATATTTCCAAGTTATTATTGCACCCCAACTCTTATTTTGCATATAAGCTGCTCCCCGCACCAAACCTATGCTTTTGGCAGTAGATTCGTTCCAACCTAATTGAACAAGCATAATATCGTAACCGCCTAAATAATCAAACCAGTAAAGGCCATAGTCAGAAGTGAAGGTTATTATTGAACGATTTTTAAGCTCTTTTATGCCTATGTCATTCTTGATTCTATTCACGTACATCTCCGCTGCCAAATCGTAATCTTTTGCTAATGACCCATTCATGAATGCCTCCATTGCAGAAGCATGTGACTGGTATAGAGGTGAATTCTGCAGTTTTAAATATTCAAAATAACGAGACCAGTTATAATCCAGTTGAATACCGCCTGGTTCATCATAATAGTAAACTCCTAGAAATTGTTCTCCATACTTTTGTTTTGCATAATCCAACCAAGGTATCTGCCATGGACAATCTATATCAAACCAGCCGAAATATACTACGAGGTTTAATCCAGCCGATATAGCGTAATCACAGATTTCAGTTGTAAGGTTCTCATTTTTGCTTATAGGTCCGGATTGTAATACAAACAGGTTAGTGTAATTTTTTACTCTGTCAATCAAAAGTTTAGCATCTTCACTTGTGTCACCGCAGTAAGTGACTCCCACATAAAAAGGCTTGACAGTTTGGTCACTTAGAAGGTTAAGGGGATAAACAAAGATCATACTCAAAATAACTGTCAACAATGCTAGGGAAAGAACTGAGTATTTCCTCATCTTCTCCACGCGATTTGAGTTAATTGACTTCATTTTTTAAAGATATTTATGTTATTTGTATTTATATGATAAACATCATTAATACTTATTGTTTATAAAATAAACTGAAAACTTCTTTAGTTCATCCAACCATTAAAATTTGGAACAAAATAGTTTCCAGTGAATAAGTTATAGACGTAAATAGCTGAAAACACCTGTTGTATACATAAGTTTCTTTCAGCAAAAAATGAAAATAAAGCAAAAATGAAGTAAACAGTAATTAAACTCAGTTTAATTTCCGCACATAATAATCCTTTCCAGCATATTGCACCTCAACGATTTTACCTTCAGAAACAAGTTTTTCAATAATTTCCCAACCAGTTTCAGCTTTCTTTAAAAATTCTTTTACTGCTTCAGTACACATTGGATGAACAGCCATAACACTTAACAAATCCTCTTCGACATGACCTGTAAAAGCAAAAGCATTTCCCTCATAATCAATCAAATATTCAACTCGGTCAACCCCAAGTTTTTCAGAAAAAACTTGAAAAGCACGATTTAGAGTGGCCTCTTTGGCGCATTTCACCCAGTTTTCCGAGGGCGGCCTAGTAGGAGTTGAAATATAGGCTCTGCGCAGTTTTTTTATTTCAGCTAAAAAAGAGGATATCTTTTCTAATTCAGTTGAATGATCTACATCGTCTAAAAGCATAGTTTCAGTTACAAGTGTTCCGTTAAATGATTCGGCAAAAATTTTAATGCCATTCATAATGGCAGTTAAATCTAAAGATTTATGGGGTCTGTCTATTCGCCTCCATAAATCCTTGCTTACTGCATCTACCTTTAAAGAAATATAATCAGCATTTAGCAAGTCATTTCGTACTTCACGTGACCAGATCAGAGATGAATTAGTTATAACAGCTACGGGAATACCTAATTTTTTTAAAAGTGATATTTCTACGCCAATGTTTATGTCTAATGTTGGTTCACCATCAGCGACAAAAGTAAGATAGTCAATTTGTTCGTGTTGCGTATTAGAGTTAATAATTCTTTTCTTGACGTCTACTAAAATATTTGACGGAGAGTAAAAAAATTGACGAGAAAGCGAAAGATCACAGGTTTTACCTAGTTGACAGTAAACACATGAATAGGTACAGTTTTTTGGTCTAATGTTATTGATTCCTAAACTTTTGCCCAAACGTCTAGATGGAACTGGACCAAAAGCAAGAAAATGAGAACTTGACAATCTACTTCACCTAAAAAAATGCTACGTTATGTATAAACATCACATGAAATCGATTTGAAATGTGCAAGAGATAAACTCAGAACATTTACAAGTACACTGGATTGGATACCAACATCTTTTAATGCAAACTCAAAAAATTGAAAAGAATCTTTATTTTTATCTAAACGGTTTCTTAAGAAAAAATGGGGTATCGCAATTATCAAACTCCTAAAAATATGCTAATTTTGGTCCACATACTTCTTATTTCTCCTGAAATAGTACTATCGGGTGAATATTCAATAATTGTTTTACCATTAACCATTGCCTGAGTAACTATAGGATCAAAGGGAATGACTCCTATAACTTCAATGCTTTTTTCTCTACAATAGGACAGAATTCTATTTGTATTATTAACGTTCACATCGTACATGTTTATGCAAACAAAAGGAACAACATTGAAGTGGTCAAGCAACTTGAGAACTCTTTCAAGATCATGTATACCTGACATTGTTGGCTCAGTAATTACTAAAGCAGCATCTACACCAGTAATTGAAGCTATTACTGGACACCCAATTCCAGGGGAACCATCTATTATAATTAGGTCTTTTTTTGCTTTTTCAGCTAAAACCTTTGCGTTCTGACGAATTAAAGTGACTAGTTTGCCGGAATTAGACTCGCCTGGGAAAAGCAATGCATGAGACATTAGACCATATTTAATTTTAGAAACGTATGATTTTCCAGAAACGCGTGGAGCTAAAGTTATAGCTTTAGTTGGACAAATAAATTCGCAGACTCCACAGCCTTCACATGCAATAGCGACTATCTCCAATTTTTCATTTATGGCGTCAAATTTGCATTTTTCTCGGCACAAACCACATTTAGTACATTTTGTTTCGTCGATTATTGCAATTTTTGAAGCTATGAACTCAGTTTCTTTGTTTACTTCCGGATGTAACAACATGTGTAAATCAGGTGCATCCACATCACAATCAACTAAAACAGCGTCTTTTGCTAGAACTGCAAAACAAGCAGTTATTGATGTTTTACCAGTACCACCTTTACCGCTTAAAATGGCTAATTGCTTCATTCTTTGAGTATCTCCTTGATCTTGCTGTATAAAATCTGGAATTTTTCAGCCCATTCAGGCATCTCTAAACTAAATGGGACACCCTTAGAGTAAAACTCAGCTATACGCCGTTCATAAGGAATTTCCAATAGAATTTCGATTCCTTCTTTTTCACAGTAATCATATACTTTCCTATCACCGATACCAGCACGATTAACAACAACACCCATAGGAACAGCTACTCTTCGCAAAACATCCACAGCAATCTTTAGGTCATGTAGACCAAAAGGTGTGGGTTCGGTAACTAATAAACAAAAGTCGCTATCACTTGCAGTTTCCACAAAAGGACAAGAAGTTCCTGGCGGGCTATCAAGAATAACATTTCCAGACTTGTTAATTTGATTTTTAACTGCTTTAATTAATGGAACAGATAGAGGCTTACTTACATCAAGTTCTCCATAAACAAGAGAAACATCATCAGCTGAACCAAAATTCAACGTCCCGATTCGCTGTTTTTCCCAAGTGATAGCTTTGGTTGGACAGACTAAAGCGCAGCCACCGCAGCTGTGACAAAGCTCAGGAAAGATAAGAAGTTTATCTGAGGCAATAAAAATCGCGTTGAATTGGCAAAACTTGGTGCATTCTCCGCAAGCATTACAAAGTTCACGGTCTACCTTGGGTATTAAATTACAGACAGGTTCTTTCCTGTAAATTTTTGGGTTGAGTAATAAATGGGCATTAGGTTCTTCGACGTCGCAGTCTAAAAGTTGCACATTTCCTACTGAAATAGCCAAGTTTACTGCAACTGAGGTTTTACCTGTTCCACCTTTTCCACTTGCAACAGCAACAATCATGTTTAATCACTTAAATCGAATTAATTTGTATAAAAAATATTATCGACTCTTCAGTTCCTCGTATTCAGTAATAGCTTTTTGAAGTGTTTTTATGGATAATTTAACACAATCGAGCTTGGAAGATGGTAAACCGTCAAGTTCTTGCAGTACATCTCCTTCTGTCAGGTTCTTTGCTTGACTAATTGTTTTACCTTTAAGGATATTGGTCATTGCAGATGCCGAAGAGGCTGCCCCTGGACACCCTAAATAATAGAAACTAGCGTCTTCGATTATTTCATCTTTGCTGATTTTCAAGTAAAGTTCTAATAAATCACCACAAGGTCCAAGAAAAGAAGTGATGACACTAGGGTTATCCAAGGGACCAACGTTGACACTGTTTACGTATAACTCTATAGCCTTATCAGAATAACCTGATGCCTCCATCAAACGTAGCTCTTCAGTAGAAAGCTCTCGCGTCATTAGTTCACATCCGAGGTGAAAACAAATTCATTAGTGAGCGTGTCCACAACCTTCTGTAAGTTTCGGTAACTTATTCTCATTGTAAGCTACAACTATATCGTTGACTATACCAGAATTAGCTTGTAACACAGGCACTCCAGCACATTCAAAGATGTCAATCGCTTTTCCACCCATACCACTAACTATTACGGCGTTAGGTTTTAGAGCAAGTATATGATCAGGAGCTAAACCGGAACCGCCCATATGTTCACTAGTGTTTAAAACACTTTTCACGTTTAACACTGTACCTTTACTATCCAATTCTACAACAGTAAAGTAAGGAGCTCTACCGAAATGTGCTGCTAAACGGGTATTTAGACCGTTTTGGTCTTCTGAAGGTATAACTAATCTAATTGTCAAAAACTTCACCCAAAATAACAGTTGAAAACTCGGTTGACATACAGTAAAACACTGAGTTGGCTGATTGAATCAAGGTTTTCCACCTAATCCTGCGTGCTCATTTACTGTTGGAGAGTTTGTTTTTTTAAATTGACCTTTTTTGAATTTTTCAATTACATCCTTCACAGTTCCTGAAGCGCCAGTTACTATTTCTATGCCTGCTGCTGATAGGGCTTCAAAAGCGTTAGGTCCGACGTTCCCGGTTATAACCGCTTTAACGCCTTTACTCACTACAGTTTGGGCAGCTTTTATGCCTGCGCCGCCGCCTGTAGAGGCAGCGTCATTTGATACAGCTTCAAACTGCATTGTTTCAGTGTCTACGATTATAAAGTATGCACATCTACCGAATCTAGGATCTAATTGTGCATCCAAATTGTTTTCCATTGCGCTTATACATATTTTCACATTTTTCGCCTCAAGTTTTTAAGTTAATTTTAATCGGTTGTGTGGAAATTTAGCCGTGCTTTAAAAAACATCGAGGGAACATGGTTTACTTGTTTGTGTATTGGTTTTTGTTAATGGTTACTGCAGATATTGCGTGACCACACCCCTGATGTTTGTTGCACATATGGGTTCAGCTGAACACCGATTATTTTTTCCATCAACTGAATACGCAATAGTTTAATAGCTAAAAAATATTAATACTTTTTGTTTATAAAATAAACTAAAAAATTGAGTACATATAAACAATACATAAAATAAGAAACATGAAAAAACATTCAAACAAAAAAACAACAGATACAGAAAAGAAAAAAAACGCTAAAAATAGAACAAAAAACAACAAAAACCACGCAACCCCCAAGCAACCCAATATGAGTTAATCAAAGCTAATGACATTAGGTCCAAATTAACTATACAACAAATCAAGAATAAAACTTGAAAAACCTTAAGAAAGAAACAACTCATAAAACTATAATAAGCGAAATAATATGAACACTAAAAAATTTACCATCCTCCACTCAAACGACATGCATGGAGATTTCTTAGCAGAAATCCAAGGACATGAAGGAAAACTCGTAGGCGGTTTAGCCTTACTGTCAAGCTACATTAACAAAGTAAGACAAGAAGAAGAAAATGTACTTTATGTAATAGCAGGAGACATGGTTCAAGGTTCACTTATTGACACGGAATACAAAGGAATTTCCACTATGGAAATAATGAATTATTTAGATCCGGATGTGGTTGCTTTAGGCAATCACGAGTTTGATTATGGATTACCACACCTACTATTTCTTGAAAAAATGGCCAATTTTCCGATAGTAAACGCTAACTTATACATAAAAAAATATAACAAAAGATTAATGCAATCCCATTTGATACTAAAAAAAGCAGGTTTTGACATACTTTTCACAGGCATCATAACTGAAAAAGTAATGGATTCACTCAACAAAGATAAACTGATAAGTAGTTTTGTGACCTTAGAAGAGGCTAGTCATGAAATCGAAAAAATATGTGATGTCTACAAAAACGACGACATTGACTTAACAGTAATATTAACACATATAGGATTTGAATCAGATGTTGAACTGGCAAAGTTGATAAGCCCTACAGCAGGCGTTGACATCATAATAGGTGGACATTCCCACACAATCCTCGAAAAACCCGAGTTGGTTAATGGCATACTAATTGTTCAAGCAGGGGTTGGAACAGATCAAATTGGTCGCTTAGACATAGTAGTTGACGATGACACCAATAAAATAGTGGATTATTCCTGGCAATTAATTCCAATAAACAACAAACTCATCGAACCGGACCAAAAGCTAGAAGAATTCATCAAGAATTTTCAAGAAAACGTTGATTCCAAATACAACTCGATAGTTGGAAAACTAGCTGTACAATTGACTCACCCAATTCGAGAAATAGAAACTTCGTTAGGCAACTTAGCTGCAGACATATTCTCAGAAAGAGCAGAATCAGAAGTAGCTCTTGTAGGCAGTGGCTGGATACGCTCCAAAGAAATCGGACCAGTAATTACTCTTAAAGACTTTTACCGTTGTTTCCCATTCGAAGATACGCTTCACCGGTTCAAAATAAATGGGACACAGTTAAAAACAATTTTTAGTCACATAATGCGTGCTGAAAACCGAAACGGAGAAGGAGAGTGCTATCAAGTTAACAGCAGAGTCAAAGCAGTCTATGATGATGCTAAACAGAAACTTGTTTCTTTAAAAATTGATAACACTGAAGTAAGTCATGATAGGCTTTATACAATCAGTTTACAGGGATATCATGTCAGAAATTCCGCAGCTAACTTGAATATATCACTAGAGCAACTCACTAAAGAAGGCAAACCTAAAATGATAGCTATGTCAGCTCAAGATGTTCTCTTAGAACACATTAGAGACAATCAAAACGTTAAGAAACAAGTAGAAGGCAGAATTACATATTTACAATAAAACAGCCTAAAAAAATTAAATTCAGTCTACTAAAAATTTTATCTTTTTTATTCATACAAAACTTGAGTTTAAAACCCAACTAGATGAAAATGATTTCCAACAGAAAATAAACCGGTAAGATTAACAAATTTTTTAAAAACCAGAATTCTGAAATATTTTAAAAAGTGGGGATGAAAGGGTTCAGTAGTCTTCCATTTGGTAGAGACCCAAATCAATGTTCAGAACTTTTTCGGGTCCATGACTGTCTTCTAAGTCATATAGGTCGTTTGTGGCTTTCTCTAAACAGCTTTTTCGTGTAGTCATTTTAGCTTTAACCATCCTAGATTTTACTTTACTCTCAGGTTTACAGACAACTGAAGAAGAGTCGAGAACCAAAGAGTTATCGATAATCTGAGGTTCAACTTTTGCATCTTCAATTGACAAGTTACATTTTAATTCATCATTATCGTGTTTAGTCAATGCCCTTTCGCCTCCATACTTCTGCACTTATTAAATCGCGGATTGCTACTCTAATTGCTTCGGCGCGGTTAGGGTAAAAACGCTCGTCCACTAACTGGTCTAAAGCTTTTATATATGTTTCAGGTAGATACAAAGTGATTAGTTTCAATTGAGCTATCGCTCCCCCGTTTTATGGATATACAACGCTATTTGGTACTTATACTTCTACATATTATGTAACAAACATGTACATAACATGTTGGTTACTTCATTTATAAATATAAAACCGTGAAGGAAACAAGTTTTTGTCAATTTAGCCATGTTGAGGAGTACGTTTTTATGCCTTGATATAGCAACTAACGTGAAGGTACAATATGGAAAATAAAATTTTCATAAAAAACTACGGATGCTCAGCTAACATAGCCGATGGAGAAGTAATTACAGGATGCTTAGAACAAGCAGGATATACTCTAACAACCTCCGAAACAGAAGCTAACCTGATAATATTCAACACTTGCGCAGTTAAAGGTCCGACTGAAAATAGAATAATCGCAGAAATAAAACAGGTACCAAAACATAAAAAAATCGTTATTGCAGGATGCCTACCGACAATAAATTTTGACCGCCTAAGCCGCGAAGTACATTTTAATGGAGCAATTGGCCCTGCAATAGGCGACAAAATTGTGAATATTATTGAGAGAGTTTTAGCTGGACAAAAAGTAACTGAATTGGGAACGGGAAAAGAGAAACCAAACCTTAACCTACCAAAACAAAGAACAAACCCTATCATCAGCATAGTACCCATTAATTACGGATGTCTAGGCAGTTGTTCCTATTGTTGTGTAAAACACGCTCGTGGTCACCTCAGAAGCTATAGTGAAAAAGAAATAGTGGATAGAGTGCAAGAAGATTTTGATACAGGCGTCAGAGAGTTCTGGATAACATCACAAGACACTGCTAGCTATGGCAGAGATTTACAAATTAATCTCGCAAATCTACTTGGTGCATTAGACAAAATAACAGGAGATTTCAAGATTAGAGTTGGAATGATGACACCTAATTTAGTAATGGATATCCAAGAAAGCTTGATTGCCGCATTTGGGAGCGATAAGATATTCAAGTTTGTACATTTGCCAGTACAGAGCGGAGACAATACCGTGTTAAAAAATATGAACAGGTTTTATACAATCCAAGAGTTCAAAGAAATTGTAGAAATATTTAGAGGAGAATTTCCAGATTTAACTCTTGCAACCGACGTTATTGTAGGTTTTCCTGGTGAAACCAAACAAGCTTTCCAGAACACTATGGACCTTTTGAAGACAATCAAACCAGACGTGGTTAATGTTTCAAAATTTTTTGCTAGACCAAAAACTGCTGCGTTGGATATTAAAGAGGGGATAGTAGACAAAGAAGAGATTAAACAGAGGAGTTCAGTTATGTCAGAGTTAACTAAAAAGTTATCTTCAGAGCGAAATAAACGTTGGATTGGATGGACAGGTAAAATTCTTGTTGATGAAAAAGGAAAAGTGTCCAACTCTTGGATGGGAAGAAATTTCGCTTATAAACCAATAATCGTTAATAGTGAAAAAAATTTGTTAGGAAAAATAGTGACAGTTGAAGTTTCTGAAACATTTGGAACATATTTGAAGGGTGAAGCAATAAAAGAACAAAAAGACACCGGGAGTTAAACATAGTCAGGATACCTTTTACCACAACTGGGACAAAAATAGGCGTCTTCAACTGTAATTGTTCCACACTGGGCGCAAATTCTTGTTTGAGGCTGTTGAGACTTGGGTAAGTGTAATTGTGGAGAAATACTTCGGGAAGGTGGATTGTAAACAGAGGCTAATACTCCACCGATTAAAGCTAACAAGTTGAGACCGGAAAGCACTGAAAAAATTATAATGTAGTTTGCCCATTTTGAATGCTCCATAGGTTCTTCCATTAGTTTTTGGGCATAAACAATAACCATCACATTGGCGATAATAACCCAAATTCCTATTAAAAAAAACAATAAAACTACACCCGCAATTATACCTAATACACCACCAATTAATGTTAGGTAATAAGCTGCTGTTGGTTTATCATATTCTTCAACGTATCGGTTTTCCACTTATGCTCTGAACCTCAAGTTGTTTTGTTATCAACTATTTTTGTATAAAAGTATTTAGTAAAATGGTTTTAACCTGTAAGTTGCCATTTTTAAGTGATGGACAGTTTTTAGCCATAATTAAATGAAGTTATTCATTAAACACTGAATGCTTAAATAATTTTGACTCTGTACCCTTATTTGAGCTGAGAACGTGACATCTGCAGGAACAAACATTCATCTTTTTAACACCCTAACAAGGAAAAAAGAAAAATTCAAACCGTTAACAGATAGTGAAGTCAAAATTTATACATGTGGACCAACCGTTTATGATTATGCGCATATTGGTAATTTTCGAGCATTTATATTTGAGGATTTACTTAAGCGGTGGCTGATTTACAGAGGTTTCAAAGTAACCCATGTAATGAATTTAACAGATATCGATGACAAAACGATTAAGGGCAGCCAAAAACAGGGTATTCCGCTCAATAGATTCACAGAGTTTTATGTTGAAGCATTTTTTGAGGATATAAAAAAGTTGAATATTCAAGCTGCCGACAAATATCCTAAAGCTACGGAACACATACCTGAGATGGTTGCTCTAATTAAGACATT
>Ga0123335_1006364_pt1 | contig 13788 bp, 10 predicted proteins | sample BiotimSIPDNA_2_FD_89707 | JGI IMG/M metagenome (GOLD analysis project Ga0123335, IMG submission 89707) | Anaerobic biogas reactor microbial communites from Washington, USA - Biogas_R2 time_0 SIP DNA | ecosystem: Engineered > Bioreactor > Anaerobic > Unclassified | place: Washington, USA... | reverse complement strand
CGTCTGCATCGGCCATATCAAGTATTTTCATCCTGGTATGAATTCCCTGATAGTAGGATACCTGCACATTGGAAAGTCCTTTTTCACCGTTTTTGGTTGTAATCATAACCACACCGTTGGCCCCTCTCGATCCGTAAATAGCCGTGGCTGAGGCATCTTTAAGAACCTGAAGGCTCTGAATATCTTCGGGGTTAATGAAATTGACTTCTTCAGGGGTAAGGAATACACCATCTACAACGTATAAAGGATCTGAGTTGGTAATGGTACCTACGCCTCTGATCCTGACTGTTGTTGCCGCTCCCGGAGATCCTGAATTACTTGTAATGTAAACCCCTGCAGATTTACCCTGCAATGCCTGGTTAATATCAGGTGCCGGTGTTTTTGCCAGCAGGTCTTCGTCAACTTTACTCACGGCACCGGTGAGATCACTCTTTCTGACAGTACCATAGCCAATAACAACAACATCCTCGAGACTTATGATATCGGGTACCATGTTGATGTTCAGCACTGTTAATCCGGTAACATCTATTTCTTCCGTAACATAGCCGACAAATGATATCGACAATCTGGCATTTTCTGCAACTGCCAGGCTAAACTTACCATCAACATCTGATATGGTACCATTTGTCGTACCTAATTCAACAATGGTTACACCAGGCAACGGTGTACCTGTTTCGGAGTCGGTTATTGTACCGGTTATTGATTTTTTATCCTGCAGACTGATACTTTCACGGGTGAGTACAATCTGATTGTCGATAATAGTATACTTAATACCCTTATTTTTAAGAACTGCATCAAGTAATTCCTTTACCGATAGGGCTTCGGCACTTACCGAAACTTTCTGATTCATGTCAATAAATGCATCGTTATAAAGAAATGTGTAATCGCTTTGGCGTTCAATTTCCTTCAATGCATCTTTAAGGGTTGCATTGTCTACCAGGAGCTGTACACGCTCACCCAGCAGACCTTCATTAACTGCAAAAACAGGATATGACAGGGTGCTAATCAGGATCCCTGCCAGCAGCGTACAGATTAAAAATCGCAACCGCCTGTTCACAGTTTTTTCAGGGTTAGTAAGAATTTTCTTCATACACGTTTAGTTATTATTTCTCATTAGTTGTTTAGTTGTTATCTTTTTATATTCATTATTAGAATAAGCAGCAAATTGACAGTCCCATAGAGTATTGTTTAATTTACTGATACAAAATGGAGACTTTGTTATCCTTAATCGAATACTCGATGTCCGTGGTTAAACTTATAAGATCGAGCACTTCCTTAAGCGATTCGCTTTTAATGGTCATTGTAAACCTGTCGGTAATGGAATCCGTTCCCTGTACGCTGATATCCACATTGTACCAGCGTTCAAGTTTTTTAATAACATCCGAGAAATTTTCGTTGTCGAAGGTCAGGATATTATCCTTCCATTCACCGAAAGACTCTGAACCCGCATCCTTTACAGAAAGTATCTTTGTTGCGCGGTTAAAAGTTGCTTTCTGGTCCTTCCCGATAGTGAGGGATGCTCTCTTATGCAATTCTGTAACAGAGACCATGCCTTCGCTGACAACAGTTTCAACTGTTGCATCCTCGGGATATGCCATCAGATTGAATTTTGTACCTACAACAAGTACTTCAACATCTTTGGTTTTAATCAGGAAGGGCAGCTTTTCATTTTTTGTCACCTCAAAAAATGCTTCGCCCGAAAGGGTCAGTTCGCGGTATGTTTTGCCAAAAAGGTTATCGTATTTGATAATTGTACCGCTATTCAGATATACTTTTGTGCCATCAGGAAGGATAACCTGTGATTTCTGCCCTTTAGGGGCTATATTTTCCGTATAGGTTTTCTGGAAGATCTTATTCCTGCCTGCAATAAATATGGCTGACAAGGACATTATCAGAATTATTGAAGCAGCCAGGGACAAGACAACGGCAAATCTCTTTTTTAACTTTTGATTCCTGGTTTTTAGATTGTTAAATTGAGAGAGAAGATATTTATAATCTTTTATTCCTGCATTCATGGAAGTTTTACCGGTAATTTCGTTAAGAATCTTCTTAAAATCCGGTTTTTTAATACCATGTACCTCTCCCGGATGTGTCCATTGATGATACATCATTGATTTTACTTCCTCAGTATCAATTATTTCATCGTGCATCTGCTGATCTAAATTTCCTATTATTAAATCACCCAGCAAATCCTTATTCAGATGTTTTTGCATTATTATCCGCGAATTTTATGATTGATATCAACAATAATTACATTCTAATTAAAAGCTTCCCTTAATTAACCAAAAAAAAATATTGCCACAGAGTTAATTAACCCATTATAACTTTAACCTTGTTCACTGTTCCATGTGCACATAATGGCAATAATTTCCCGCTTAATTCCTTATCATTCAAGGATACAGACTTAATACCTGTATTTACTCCCATTGGATTTTCAACAGCTATTACATATGTTGCACCCCGGAATTTACGTGTAACCTTAAACTGTTTCCAGTTTGCAGGAATGCAGGGTGAAATTTCCAGTCCGTCGAATTGGGGTTTGATACCCAGAATATATTGAGAAACCGTATAAAATGTCCAGGCTGCTGTCCCGGAGAGCCAGCTGTTTTTTGCTTCGCCCGGGCGCCATGCATCTTTGCCCGCGATCATCTGACTGTAAACATAGGGTTCAGTTTTGTGGAGTTCACTGCGGTCCTCAAGATAGGAAGGACAAATTTTTCTGTAATACTCCCATGCCTCATCGCCACGGCCGATAACTGTTTCAGCAATGATGATCCAGGGATTGTTATGGCAAAACACTCCTGCATTTTCTTTATATCCGGCTGGGTAACTCGATATTTCCCCATATTCAATATAATATCTGGTGAAGGCAGGATTGTTAAGTACAATCCCATGATCACAGTCGAGGTATTTTTTTACCGAGTTGAGTGCTTTTTCAACCATGCCCTCCTCTTTGCCGATACCTGCCATGCTGCACCAGCCGTTAGATTCAATGAAGATTTTACCCTCTTCATTTTCCTTGCTGCCTACTTTTTTACCGTAATAATCGTACGCACGTATAAACCACTCGCCGTCCCAGCCATGCTTTTTAATGGCATCAACCATCATATCAACATGCTTCTGAGCCCTTGCAGTTTCAGCAGATTTACCCAGTTTCTTACATAACGCAATATACTCACGCCCTGATACAACAAATAATCCGGCGATCATTAGCGATTCAGCCTTACTGTCTTCGGTCTTGTTTTCAGTAGTCTGGAACGATTCATTGGGATCGTTGGAAAAGCAATTCAGGTTCAGGCAGTCATTCCAGTCAGCGCGGCCTATCAAGGGCAATTTGTGAGGACCAAGGTTATTTAACACATGGTCGAAAGAAACGGTGAGGTGATCGAAAAGAGATTTTGCTACACTCATATCATTATCAAAGGGTACCATTTCATCGAGAATACCCATATCTCCTGTTTCCTTTATGTAGCTAATGGTGCCGACAATCAGCCACAGCGGGTCGTCGTTAAAACCTCCGCCGATGTCATTATTCCCGCGTTTCGTAAGAGGTTGGTATTGGTGATAACAGCCGCCATCCTGAAACTGTGTGGATGCGATATCAATAATGCGTTCTCTGGCCCTTTCGGGGATCTGGTGCACAAAGCCAAGGAGGTCCTGGTTGGAATCCCTGAATCCCATTCCGCGCCCGATACCGCTTTCGAAATAGGAGGCGGACCTTGAAAAGCAGAAAGTGATCATGCATTGGTATTGGTTCCAGATATTGACAATCCTGTCTAGTTTTTCATCTGCTGATTTCACATTGTAAATTCCCAGAAGGTTTTCCCAATACTTCTTCAGATCATCAAAAGCTTCATTTACTTTAGCGACAGTATTGAACCTTGCCATAGTTTCCCTGGCTTTGGTCTTATTGATTATGTTCTTCGACTCCCACTTTTCTTCATCCTTATTTTCTACATAGCCCAGGATAAAGATCAGATCCCTGGATTCACCGGGTTTTAGTTCGACTTCCAAATAATGAGATGCTATGGGAGACCATCCGTGAGCTTCAGACATTCCGGCTTTTCCTTCGGCAACAACTTTTGGTTCGTCGAAACCATTGTATAAGCCAAAAAAAGATTCACGGTCGGTATCGTAACCTGTTATCGGAACATTCACCGAATAGAAAGCGTAATGGTTTCTTCTTTCCTTATATTCTGTTTTATGATAAATTGTTGAACCTTCAATTTCTACTTCGCCGGTAGAGAAATTCCTTTGAAAATTCTCCATATCGGTGGCTGCATTCCACAGGCACCATTCAAGAAACGAAAACAGTTTGAGCTTTTTGGTTTGACCTGAATTATTGATTATGGTTAGTTTCTGAACTTCAGCCCAGGTTTTTAAAGGAACAAAAAACAGAACATTCACTGAAACTCCGTCTTTTTCGCCTGTTATAGAAGTATAATTTAAACCATGTCTGCATTCATATTTATCGAGGGGTGTTTTGCAGGGTTTCCAGCCAGGTGACCAAATAGTATCGCCGTCTTTTATATAGAAATACCTTCCCCCACTGTCGATGGGTACATTGTTATACCTGTATCTGGTAATGCGCCTGAATTTAGCATCTAAATAAAATGAATAACCTCCGGCGGTATTTGAAATTAAAGAGAAAAAGTCTTCATTCCCCAAATAATTAATCCACGGATAAGGAGTTTGCGGATTGGTAATCACATACTCTTTTCTACCGTCATCAAAAAATCCAAATTTCATAGTTATACTCCCTTATTATTTATGATAAAATACTATCAGTACGGTGATATCCCCTAATGGTACCAGCAGATTACGATAATTATTACATGATAAGTTTTTCAAGGACCGGTTCAAAAACACTTTTGATATCGCGCAATGCTAGCCTGATATGGGTTTCAATTGTCTTTTCGGAGATAGAAAGCCTCTCTGAAATTTCTTTATAAGCCAAACCCTGAAATCTGCTCAGCTTAAAAATCTCCTGCCTTTTAGGTGGTAATTCCGCAATGGTACGGTTCAGGAGTTCCATCAGGTCATTATATACAACTTCGTCCTCAACATTCTGGGTATTTTTTTGAATATAGTTAAGGATATAATTGCAATAAGCCTCATGGTTAACTTTCTTCCGATATTCATTGAAAATGGTATTTTTGGTTGTTGTGAGAAGGTAGCCGCTGAAAGATAATTCAACATTGATCCTGCCTCTGTTCTCCCAGATTTTTGTAAAAACTTCCTGAACAAGTTCTTCAGTATCCAGTGTATTTTTCAGATACCTTACAGCAAAATAATAAACACGTTCTGCATAATTATAATAGATCTTTTCAAATGCTTCGCTATCTCCTTCAATAAGCCTGAGAAGGAGCAACTTTTCTTCCTGTTTTGAGACAAGGTTCAATTGATAGTTCCTTTAAGAGCGCCCTAAAATAACAAAAAATCGGGATATAATTTTAAAGCTGACATGGAACAAAACGGTGTATAATGTAAAAATTTACTATGATAGGGAATATATCCCCACATTTCTGATTTATTCTACAATACAGGGTGTGCGATTCATAACAGTAAAGTTTAAGTTTTGTAATATTCATCAGTAGCCGGTGTTGATGTTCTTTTAGGTACGGCAATTAATAAAAAATGCCCCGTTACCTTTATTGGTTTACAATGAAAGATAATACAAACGGCTGAAGTGTTATGCTTTGATGCCCGCCAGCTTATTGCGGAGATCCAGAAGGTCACGGCTGATACCGACTTTATAAAGGTGCGGGTTGACGAATCTTTTATGCTCGGAAGGCAATTGGGCCAGTCTTTCATGAACATATAAAGCTATTTCATAGGGATTCATTTCAGGAGCGACAATTTTCCCATGGTCCATAACACATGAAAGCAGAAACTCTTTTTTAAATGTTGAAACAGGGGATTTTCTTGCAGGATGCACAGCATCGTATATTGTATTGAGGTTTTTCTCATGCAGCAATAAAATACCATCGGCATAAAAATTCCCTTCCTTGTCGATGAACCTTACCAGGTTTTTAATTCCGGGTAAAGTCATTTTGGAAATATTATCCGATATTTTTAGGGTAGGCTGCCGGTCAAAAGAGCTCAACTTATAAACTCCGTCGAGAGATGCATCAGGTGAACCTGTTACCAGTGAAGTGCCTACGCCAAAGCCATCAGCGGGCGTATGCTGCTCGTTCAAACTTTGAATGACATCCTCATCAAGTTGATTGGAAAGAAATATTTTTACGTCCGTCAGCCCCGCCTCATCGAGTTGTTTTCTTGCTTTTTTGGCAAGATAGGAAAGGTCGCCGCTGTCGAGCCTCACAGCGAACAAATGCCGGCCATTGTTCTTCATTTCAAGCCCCACCTTTATGGCATTGGGGATACCGCTTTTAAGGGTATCGTATGTATCGGCAAGAAGGGTGCAGTTATCAGGAAAAATCTCTGAAAATCTTCTGAAAGCCTCGTATTCATCTCCGAAAGCCTGTACCCATGAGTGGGCCATAGTTCCTGTCGACTTCAGGCCGTATTTCATGGCGCAGTATACATTCGATGTTTTGTCGAAACCGCCGATAATTGCAGCACGACTGGCATGAATGCCGCCCATACTGTGGGCACGCCGAAGTCCGAAATCGACCAGCATCCTCTTCCCCGCCACGAGCCTTATACGGGCTGCCCGTGTTGCAACAAGTGATTCGAAATTCAGGATATTCAGAAGAAGTGTTTCTATTAGTTGCAGCTCCAAAATATTACCTTGCAGTCTCATCACAGGTTCGTTCGGGAAAACCGTTTCCCCTTCGTTAACCGAAAATACGGAACCTGTGAACCTGAAACTTCTCAGGTATTCAATAAAGTTTTTATCAAAGCCCAGATATTCGAGATATCTGCAATCATCTTCACTATAATGAAACTCATCGAGAAGTTCGAGAAGGTCCCTTAATCCGGCAAAAACTACAAAACCACCGCTATAAGGATTTGTCCTGAAGAAATAATCGAATGTGGCCTCCTTCAGATGGATGCCCGAAAGATAATATCCCTGGGCCATGGTCAGCTCATAGTGGTCGGTATAAATTCCGGTATGGTTTTTCAACATATATGAAGCTTGAAGTGACTTATTTAATACCTATAAACAGATTCAGTTAGAATTCGTTGCCTCTGAAAAATATGCATTTATAAATGCCCATGTAAATTTGGGGCAAATGCGACTTTTTTCTACACTAACCACGTTATTTCCCCAACCTTATTAAATGGTCGATACCTGCCCTTATTTTTAAACCCTTGTCTGGTGCATAAACTAAAATTATTCTATATCGTTTTACTATAAAATAATCTATATGGCACGTTAATGGGATCAACATCCATTGACTAACAAACTTTCGGGGTAAAGTTACTGAGTCCAATGATAAAACAAAACCGTCTAAAACACTAACTATGAACAAGGAACAAATCATGCAGGTAATTCATAATAAAAGTCTTCCGGACTCCTGCAAAAATGTCGGTTATCTGGAAACAGCTAACTCATGGGTTATTTTATCGGACCATTTTGCCTTTAAAATTCCAAAACCCTATCAGGCAACAGGAGAAGATCTTACGGATGTAGAGGATCGAAAAGTTCTTTGCTATAAAGAGTTCGAACTCAACAAGATGCTAACAACAAAGGTTTATGAAGGCGTTGTCCCCATTAAAAAGGTTGGAATTGTTCCAGTCGGAATAAATGAATCCAGGGATGAGGTTGTTGATTATGCATTAAAAATGAAACGACTTGATGATTCCAGAAAGCTGACCGAAAATATCAAACGCGGCGAGATCACATTTGCTCTTATTGATAAAATTGTTGCCGCTATCGCAGACTTCCATCAGAAAACAAAAATTGTTCACAGACCAGTGGGACCAAAAAAGCTTCAGGATGGTTTCAATGAGATTATCAGATGTTCCCTCTTTGTGCAGGAATTTCTTGGTGAACAGTACAAAGATACACTTAGAAAAAGCATCATTGCATCAGGCAGGTTCCTTAATAAACACGAATTTGAAATCATTGGCCGTTATAAGCTGAATATGATCCGTGAAATACATGGCAACCTGAGTGCCGAAAAGATTTATTTGTACAGTGTGCCCATTATTGTTGACAGGAACATTGTTGACGATTTCAGCAGCCAGATGGATATACTATTTGATATAGCGCGTCTGGGTATTGATTTTGACACCTGCGGCATGCACGAATACGATCAGCTGCTTTTTACTGAATATGTAACCAGAATAGGCGACAAAGCTGATGAACAGACACGGAGTTTATACAATTATTATAAACTCTACCATACCAATCTGCTGATTACAAAGAAAATAGACCAGACAACCATTTTTAACTGGTCAGACGACGACAGCAAGTATCTAAAAGGATTATTCAACCTTTATTCCCAATACCTGAGCCAGTTAAGGAATTGATCAAATGAAACTGGCTCCTGAATTTGCTGACATTCCTTGCGGCTGATTGTTAGTATATATAAAGTTATGTCCAATTCAAAAGTTTATGGAAAAACTAAAACCCCTTAAAGGTAAAAGGATCGCAATACTGGCAACCGACGGTTTCGAGGAAACCGAACTTCAGAACACAATGGAAACCTTTATCCGTTATGGCGCCCTGGTGCAGATTATATCCGACAAACCACTGATAAGATCATGGAAAAACCGATCGTGGGGCGGAGAATATAAAACCAACAGAATGCTGGATGACACTAATCTAAACGACTTTGATGCACTGTTGCTGCCCGGCGGTGTTCTCAGTAACGACAGGCTCAGGAGAAATCAGAGGGTTATTGAAATGATAAGGGAATTTTCTCAAACAAAAAAAATTATCGCAGCCATTTGCCACGGCGTTCAGCTGGTGATAGAAGCTGAGCTTGTTGAAGGAAAAAAGGTTACCGGACATTTTGCTGTCAGAAAGGATATTCATAATGCAGGCGGACTTTATGAAGATTCTGGCGCTGTGGCCGATCTGAACTTAATTACAGGCAGGAGTTCAGATGATGTTTCAGCGTTCGTGCATAAAGTGGTTGAATTATTGGAAGTGCCTGAATTGATTGGCAAATAATGTGTTCAGCAATACAATACAGGTACATCAACCTTCCCGAGTATCTTTTCAGCAGGGTTCCTGGTAAAAATTTTCTGAACGAATGACCTCCTGCCGGCAGACATAATTAGATATAGTTTATGAATCAGAATAAGAAGTTTGTACACCCTGTTGTACCCTTGCATCAGTTACTTGCAGGATGTCAACATCAGCCTGCAGGTATTTCGCCAGTTGTAATCCATAAGGGAGAATGCTTTCCTGTTGCCCCATAATATCACTTACGATAATTAGTTTCATAATTTTCCTTATTGTTAAAAAAGAAAGGCAATTGATGTACCACAATTCAGCGGGTGATTTGTTACTGTATTGGGAAGACAATTATTTTAAAAATGGGACTTAAAATTGAACCAATGGGTACGAACTATAGCAATGAAAAAATATCAGTGAATATACCACTTTCGGAAAAACCAAGAGTGGTAGTAGTCGGTGGAGGATTTGGAGGATTGAATGTGGTAAAGCATCTTAATCCGGAACTATTCCAGGTTGTACTTCTCGACAGGTATAATTACCATACCTTCCAGCCGCTTCTTTACCAGGTTGCCACAGCGGGTCTGGAACCCGATTCTGTTGCAGGGCCTTTAAGGAAGATCATCAAAAAAAACAAGAACATCTATTTCAGGATGCTGAAAGCGGAATCTTTTGATACCCGGTCGTGCATTCTGAATACCAATATCGGAAGTTTAAAATACGATTATCTGATACTTTGCACAGGATCGCAGGTTAATTACTTCAACAAAAAAGATATTGCCGGCAATGCATTTCCCCTGAAACAAATTACCCATGCCCTGGATTTAAGAAGCCATATTTTTCAGCAGTATGAGAGAATTGAATTGTTATCTGATGAAAATGCAAAAAAGAAACGACTGAACTATGTTGTTATTGGCGCCGGACCAACAGGTGTGGAAATATGCGGAGCACTGGCTGAACTGAAAAAGCATGTTTTACCGCGCGATTATCCTGAAATCGATTTCAGGCACATGCAGATATATCTGATCGAAGGTCTGGGCCGTGTTTTACCTGCCATGTCAGAAATTTCAGGACGGAAAGCTAATGAATATCTTGACCGGGAAGGTGTGCATGTTATTTTAAACTGTCTAATCGAATCGTACGACGGAAACATTGTAAAGCTTAACAATGGCATGCAGATCGAGTCAGAAACTGTTATCTGGGCCGCCGGCGTTAAGGCCGATCTTATCGGGGGCTTCAGCAAAGGAAGTATTGAAAAGGGTTATCTCCTCGTAAACGAATATAACCAGGTTTACAGAGATATCAATACCAAAGAAACTTACAGAAATATTTTTGCACTGGGAGATATTTCCAGGTTGAAAGATGATTCATATCCGGAGGGTTATCCCGGACTTGCACCGGTTGCCATGCAGCAGGGTATAAATGCAGCACGCAATCTGAACCGTATGATGGTCTCAAAACCCGCAAAACCTTTCAGATACAGAAATAAAGGGGTTCTGGCAACCATAGGCCGTAACAGGGCTGTTGCAGATTTTCCGGGCAATATAAGATTATCAGGCTTTATAGGCTGGTTTATCTGGCTGAGTGTACATATCATGTATCTCGTAGGTTTCAGAAACAAAGCTGTTGTCTTTTCCAACTGGGTATGGAACTATATCACATACGACAGGGGCATGAGACTTATCATAAGGCCTTCGCCAAAAGAAAAAGATGAAATGAGTAATGCCATGATAGAAGAAATGAAGGAAAAAGAACCCGTTAATAACTAGTCTTATAAAAGTGTGTAACTTTTCCCCACTTTCGGTTTTAATAATGTACTATTAATGCGTCAGGAAGAACCTGTATGTCAATTCTGTCAACGCTTTTAACTATTTCTCCGTCGATATGGATATCATGAGGATCTTTAAATTCAATAACCACACTTTTTCCTGAAAAACCTGCATGTAATAGCGATGGTTGATATCGCTTGTAAATTAAATTTTAATGAAATAAAAAAACATCCACCATGGGCAAGGCTTTATGATAATTATTTCGAAAAGGCCGTTAATGTCTCCTGAAAGGTTTATGACAGCTCCGGTGCCCTAACTTTTTGCATTTGCAACCACCAGCCTGCCGGCTTTACAGATATTTGCTGGGTTTTTATAGTAAAAGTAAAGGCTACGCTAATCGTTTAACATGAAAAAAAACAAACAACTTTATTATGACAATTGAGTATAAAACTATCAATATGAATAATCCTTGAGTTCTTCTTTCAGTTTACGCCTTGCATAAAAGATCCTGCTTTTTACGGTACCAATACGCAATTTCTGTGCATCAGCAATTTCGTTGTAAGAATAACCCTGGAGGTGAAGTAAAAAAGGGATCTTCAATTTATCATGAAGTTTATTGATTGTGACTGTTATTTCTTTCTGGGCATATCCGTTACCGCCATTTGACCTCCTGTCAGCCTCAAAAGAGAATGCATCTATTTTTTCATTAAAAATGTTATTTTGCCTTGCCATCCGCCTGGAATTATTAATGAAAGTGTTTTTCATTATGGTATGCGTCCAGGCTTTCAGGTTGGTATTATCTTCAAAGCTGCCACGCGATTTAATGGCTTTGAATAATGTTTCCTGTAAAAGGTCCTTGGCATCCTCCCTGTTATTGGTTAACCGGTTGGCAAAACGGAATAATTGATCTTTTAGACCCAATAATTCATGATTAAATTCAATTGCTGTCATAATCCAGATTTTTTCAGGTTTGTTTTAATATCAAATCGGACACAAGATTCTGTGAGTTGGTGGATATTGCTGCCTGCAGGTATCACACCCATCCCGGAAGAGAAATGATTAAAAGAAATGTGTGTTTTGTGGTGTGAAGTGTGAAGGGCAGATGTGTCCATCATCAGTTTTTTTGTTAGCGTTATGTGATAATCTTTCAATTATATTTTTATTGATGTTACAATTCCGTGCCAATACTTTAATTAATATTTCCTGAGGAGGCGGGATGTATTTAATACTGGTAATATATAGTAATGAACATAAAGGATTCTGAGGGTTGTACTCAATTTACCTGCCTATTTTCGGGGGGAATTATGATATAAAATCAAAAAAAATTTGAGGAATAATTCCCTATTTCTGTAGGATTATTTTCCCATCTTTTTGCATAGATTTAATTTTCAGAAATTGTAATGTCCGGTCAGAAAATAAAAATAACGACAGCAATGAATGGCTGTTGTTAATTTTATTATGTTAAAAGTAAACAGGGCTAAATCAGATGTTTTTCAATCCGCTAAACCAGATACATAAGGGGGGCGGTTACTCACCCTACATTCCACTGTCGGCATTTGCATGAAATATCCTTCTGATAAGCCCGGAATCCCTTGCTGTGGAAAAACTGATCAGCGATGCTCCCGTAATCGTAAATCGCGGGACTTCAAAAGTATTGTATGAAAATGCTGAAGAAACTAAGAAGAATATTTTAGACAATTCATATAACCGATACAGAAATGGCACATTCAGGTCACTTCAAAACGATTTTGAAGAGTTTCGGGCTAAAGAATCATATTGGCTGAACGATTATGCAGTGTCCTGGTACTGAAAAAGAAATTTTTAAAACCCTGGAACAAATGGCCTGATGAAAACAGGAACAGAAACATCCATGCATTAAAGACATTTGTCAGGGAAAATAAATTACAAATTGAAAAGTGTTGCAGGCAGCATTCGGTGGTGACGGCGCAGCATCCATTTACCTGCCGCGTAACTATCCGAAGCAATGCTTGGTTTATACAGGAACCCACGATTTTAATACCACGAAAGGCTGGTTTATAAATGAGCTTGCTGAAGATCAACAGCAGATGATCAGCGAAAGATATTACTGCTGAAAATTGCCAGCAGCTTTTGATCAGCCTTGCCTATTCATCAACAGCCAACCAGGTGATCATTCCCATCCAGAATATTCTGGGGCTTGGGGAAGAGGCAAGAATGAACAACCCTTCACATGATAAAAATAACTGGACCTGGCGGCTGGATATGAATGATATTACATCGGGCATCGAACAGCAACTATTGAATTTTGCAAGGGTATTCGGAAAGATATAACTCAGGAAAATGCAAGGCTTTTGGCAATAGCTGTTATTATATGCCTGTTTGATTTTATCCAGTTTAGCGGAGCATTCACAAACAATGAAATCCTGTGATCGCTGTTATCCCTGAAAATAAAAATCTGTTCCGGGTCAACATCACAGATTTTACCATACTTTCCGTCGCTGAAAGTAAAATTTGCCAGGGAATCACACTGCGGGGCGATAATATCCATGGAATGACCTTCAGGAATAATTTCGGCATAAATACGAAGGTCTACCTCATCATTTCCGGCATTTATAAAATAACCATCACCGTTTGCACTTGAATCAATAGCCTCCCAGTTTTCAGGAATAGTGAACAGAAAACCAAACCTCTCATTGCTTATTTTTTTCATATCGGGAAGTTCTGTTTTCTCAGTAATACTGTCTGTAACGATATCTGCAGTCTGACCTACATTGCTGCCTCTGTTGCAGGATATTAGGGTAAAAAAAGCTGCAAAAACAAAAATTAAATAATGATTTTTCATTTCTTTCAGATTAAAATATAAAATTATAACATTATTCAGGGAAATATTCCCTCATTCAGAAAGTGAATGAACCTTATCCGATCTTAAAAACAACCCATAAAACT
>Ga0123335_1006363_pt1 | contig 13792 bp, 10 predicted proteins | sample BiotimSIPDNA_2_FD_89707 | JGI IMG/M metagenome (GOLD analysis project Ga0123335, IMG submission 89707) | Anaerobic biogas reactor microbial communites from Washington, USA - Biogas_R2 time_0 SIP DNA | ecosystem: Engineered > Bioreactor > Anaerobic > Unclassified | place: Washington, USA... | reverse complement strand
TGGTCTCGTCCGTATTGGCGACCTTGAAGTCAACCTCGGCACCTGTGGATCTTCCAATCCAGTTTTTCTGCATTTCCTTGGTGCCTTCGGGCCAATCCAGGTCGTCGATGCCATCCAGGAGTTCCTGTGCATATTCGGTGATTTTGAGGACCCACTGGCGGATTGGCTTTCTGATGACGGGGTAGTTTCCGACTTCTGAGCGTCCGTTGATCACTTCTTCGTTGGCAAGCACGGTGCCGAGTTCGGGGCACCAATTGACGGGTTCGTTTGATTCGTATGCCAGTCCCTTCTTGTAGAGTTGGGCGAAGATCCATTGTGTCCACTTATAGTAGTTGGGGTCGGTGGTGTTGATTTCCCGATCCCAATCAAAGGAGAAACCGAACGCTTCGAGCTGCCTTTTGAAGATTTGTATGTTTTTCGCGGTGGTGACTGCCGGATGTGTTCCGGTCCTGACGGCATACTGTTCAGCAGGGAGGCCGAATGCGTCCCATCCCATTGCATGGAGGACGTTGTAACCATTCATTCTCTTGAATCGGCACCAGATATCCGTTGCGGTGTAGCCTTCAGGGTGTCCTACGTGGAGACCGGCGCCAGAGGGGTATGGGAACATGTCAAGGACATAAAGCTTTTCGCGAGTCGTGTCGCAGTCGATTGCCTTGAACGTTTTGTTTTGCTTCCAGTAATCTTGCCATTTAGGTTCGATTACAGCGAAATCATACGTTGATGGAGTAGTCATGATTTTCCTTCTTTCTGAACGGTTTTGGAATTATTTATATGCGTTTTTTTGCTTCAGTCCAAGGATGTATTCTTGTTCGAGGATGTCGGCCATCTGGCGCCAATCAAACAGATTCCGAACCAGTTCCTGCCCGTTTTTGCCCCATTGCCGGCGTTTTTCCGGATTGTCGAGGAGTTGGCAGATTGCGTTTGCGACCTCCTGGATATTCTGGACCGGCGGAAGCAAGCCGTTTACGTTGGGCTTGACGACCTCGGGGGTGCCGTCTAGCGGGTAGGCGACCACGGGAACCCCGGAGGCAAGCGCCTGGACCACGGCACGGGGCAATCCCTCGCGCAACGATAGGTGGGCAAGAACATCCATCAATGCCGTGTAACGGCAAATCTCACTGGGTGAAACAAGGCCCGTGAAAATGAAGTTTTCGCGAAGCCCAAGCGATTCGATTTGGGAAACAAGCTGGTCGTGAAGTATCCCGTCACCGACAATCAAAAACCTGGCATTGGGGAATTTGGCAACAATTTGAGGCGCGGCCTCAATCAGATCCTCATGTCCCTTGAGTTCGAAAAGACGGGCGATTTTGCCGATGACCGGCGCACCCTCAGGAATCCCAAGCTGTTGCCTCAGGGCATCGTCAGGCCTGGTGTTCAAAAAGGCATCCAGATCCATTCCCGAATAGACGACCTTGTACTTTTCCCTGGGAGCTACCTTGGCGTTGACGCATTGGTCGATCATCGCCTGGGCGACGGCGAAGATCTTGTCGCATCGCTTGGCGGCAAACCGTTCCGCCAGAATATATGCTTTGTTGATCAGCTGGCTTTGGTACGGATGGAAAGCCTGCCCGTGTACCGTGTGGACGATCAACGGGACATTGGCGGCCCGTGCGGCGCAACGTCCCAGGATGCCAGCCTTGGAAGCATGGGTGTGAACGACGTCAAAGTTCTCGGCTTTGAAGAATGCCTTGAGCTTGCAATAGGCTTGCCAATCCTTCAAAGGGGAGAGTTCGCGCACGAGTTGCGGAAAGGTGACGACCTGCAGGCCTTCTGGGCAGTCGCGTGTCAGCAATTCGCCCTCAGGACCAGGAGAAGGTCCGGTGACCAACGTAACCTGATGACCGGATGCCAAGTGACCGCGACAGGTGAACAAGGTATTTTCCTGAGCGCCGCCGACAATCATCCGCGTGATGACATGACATGTCTTCATCAATTCGCCTCGATATGATCGATTGCCTCGATCATAAATCCCTAAGGAGCCGTTCAAAAATAAAGTTTACACTTCCGGTTTCTTTTGGCCGCCTTTCCCCCTTCCTGTCAGTCGCGTATGCGCATACGCTCCTTTCAGGACGGGGGAAAAACAGCTCAAAACAATTCCGGAACTGTTGCCTTAATTTTTGAACGACTCCTAAAACAAAAATTTTAAAAACTTATAATCTAATGTATAATAGGGAAATGGCAAGAAATCATATCGAAACGAAGCGTATGAAATGGGGTGCTAAAACACGAGTGTCGTCAGCCCGCGATTGAGCCTCTGGATTGTGTTTTCATAGTTGAGGATAGCATCGATGTCATAGAAATCAATGATTCTGGCGATGGTCTTGCCCGGCATGGAATCGGGATATGCGTTTTTGATCTTGAGTGCTGTTTCCATCGTCTTTGCGATCTCCGGCAGGTCGGCGACGAGTTTCCTGGCCGCGTCCTGGATGGCGATTTTGCCTGCCGAGTCGGCGATATGCGGATAGATTTTGATGCCGTCCATGACCCTGTTGAGGAGATATAGTCCTCCGTACTGGTTCATTGGATAGAGCTGGATCATCGTCTTTGAGAAGTCGCTTGTGATTGCGGTGTCATGTCCTTCGGGGAAGATTTTTGTAGGATCGAAGGCTTTGACGTCTCCGTTATCGTTTCTGAAGGCTTCCCGTTGTTTTTTGTCTCTGAAGTCTGGGATCTGGATTGGGATTCCTCCGAGGTTTTCACTTCTGATTGCGAGGATTCCCGGGAGTGTGACGTCGCAGGCGGGGTAGATGCTCCATGGTGCGGGTTCGCCGGTCAGGACTTCTCGTGCGAAGTAGTAGAGTTCCCAGAAGTCGCCTCCGCCGTGTCCTGCCTTGTCCGCCCATTCCGCCAATTCGGGCCATTGTGTTTTCATTTGCAGGATGGGTCCTCCTCCTCCGCCACCGATTCTAATCCTGAGTCCATCATGGAGTTTTTCGGCGCTAGCCCTTGTGCCCCAGATACGCATGCCTGTGTGGTAGTCGTTGGTGGTCGATCCGGGCATGTTTCTGACGAGTCCTCCGTTGTCCATCTTGATCGTCGACGGGCATGCGGTTGCGATCCTGGCTCCTTCCAGGTATCCTGGGATTGTGACATCGCAGAACATGGCGGAGACGGAGACAGGTCTTGTTCCGGTGATGATCATCGCGGGGCCAAGCGAGTGTGTGCAGTAGTAGTGGTAGTTCAGGCTGGAACGCCAGTTGTGGACGATGTAGCCAGGCTCCATCGGATTGCCATTGGGATACGAATAGGTCAATGTGCGACCTTCGTGGAGATATTCGAATTCACCGTACATGAAATCGCCGAAAAATCCGTCCTGCCACAGCTTCCGAAGGAACATGTTGTCCTTGCTGAAAGGATAGTTCTCAAGCAAGTTGAAGACCTTGCCGGATTTTTCTACGGCTTCGACGACCCTGACTCCCTCCGCCGGGGTTCTGAATGGGGTGACTTCGCACATCACGTGCTTGCCGGATTCCAACGCCTTGATGATATGCTTCGAGTGGTCCGGAAGGAACGTGGCGATGAGAACCGCGTCCATGTCATACGCCAGGAAATCATCCTCGTTGTCTGTGCAATAGGCACCAGGTACGTTCCGCAAGAATTGCTCGCGCATGGGACCGTAGATGTCACACCCCGCGACAACGTCGATATTTAGGAAATTCGCCGCCTGGATGAAGGACTGGCCGCGACCCAATCCCCAAATGCCCAGCCTGATCCGCTTGTCCGTGTTGAATACGCCACTCATCGTCTGCTCCAGTGTTGATTGATGCCTTGATTGCACGAAGAAAGCCCGAAACGAATGCCTTCCGGAGTAATATACTCCTAGATTCAAGAGCGGAAACTAGGACGCTGAGATTTGAGAAGTTTGGGGTTATGGGGCATAGGACTGAGATATGGGACTTGACGGTGGGTTTTGTGGCGGTGGAGGTTTTGGGACGGGTCGGACGGGTCGGACGGGTCGGACGGGTTGGGCACCCTGGGTGGTCGGGGCACCTTGGGTGGTCGGGGCACCTTGGGTGGTATGGAGGGCACCTTGGGTGGTATGGAGGGCACCTTGGGTGGTATGGAGGGCATCCTGGGTGGCGTTTGGACGCCCGGGTCGGACGGTCGGACAAATCATTCAGCATTCAGCATTCCTAATTCCTAATTCATATTGGAAGTTGATTTTTGACTTGTAATTGTGCATATTATTAAAATTAATTTGCGTATGTCTGAAAAGCTGGACTATATGGAGGAAATGATGAAGAAAGCATTGGGTTTGTTGCTAGTTTGCTCCGTTTGCTTTAGTGGTGTTCGCGATGAATTGCTTGATGGCGTGAAATCGATTGATTCAGGTGGTGTGCCTGGGGCGATTTTGTGCCTTGATTCATCAGCACATCCCTTGGTGATGGGGAATGTCAGTGGTGCGAAGCAGGCCGTTGCGGCGTATGCGGAGTATGGTCGCGGTCGCATTGTCGCGTTGTCGCATCCGTCATTTTGCAATGCGGATTCGTTGAAGAAGGTCGATACCCGTCGATTTATGCAGAATGCATTGTCCTGGTTGAATCAATCGCAGGGCAAGATATTTGTGTACAAGTACAACGAGGCTAATGTTGGGATGAGTGAGCTTGGTGCTTCTGTTGTCGAGGATCTGTCGGCTTTAAATACTTGCGGCGTATTGATTACGTATCCTGACAGTTTGCCTGCCGGTGATTTGGATGTTGTCCGTGATTTCATCAAGGGTGGCGGCGGCTTGCTGTGCACTGGGATTGGTTGGGGTTGGCAGCAGTTGAATCCCTCGAAGACGTTGCGTGACGACAACCAGTTCAACAAGCTGCTCGGTCCTGCTGGCTTGCTGGTCAATAACGAATACGCGCATCGTACGGGAAATGGCTATGTCACCGAAGGACCGTTGCCGAAAAACGTCAATGTCCGCGAAGCGTTGGAGTTCGCCAAGACGTTCGAGGCGCAATTGAAGCAGGTTAACAACACGCTGATTTCGGCAAGGTCGGTCTTGCCGACTGAGGGGAGCGCGTTGAAGGGTGACTTGGAGGCGTTTGTTGGGGGCTCGAATCGTCGCCGCTATCCAACAGTCGAGCGTCCATGGCGTTCGAGCGATTTGCGCGATCGCCTTGGTGCCGTTGCATTTACGAGCGATTGGCAGGCATCGTTGGGCAAGCGTTGCGACGCCCATCCCGGCGCACGCTCCTATCCAGGATTGCCTGAAAAGGATGTGATGGTGACCAAGGAGCTTGAGTTCGATTTGTCGCGCCCACGCTGGCATAGCACGGGATTGTTCGCCGTCGCAGGGAAGCCCGTCGAAGTCACGGTTCCCGAAGGATATCCGGCTTTGAGGTTGCGAATCGGCACGACCACCTGTGACAATACGCGGCACGACAGCTGGTCGCGCATGCCCAAGGTTGACATGGAAGTTCCGTTGCAGGCCGGCAAGAACGAGGTCACAAGTCCATTTGGCGGGTTGATTTATCTTGTTGTTCCCAGCAATCGTCCTCGCTTGAAGGAGTATCCCGCTTCGAAGCTGTCCGGTCGGATCAAGGTTACGATAGGCAATGCTTGCCCTTCCGCATGGTACAAGATTGGTCGTGACACGTTGCCCAATTGGAGTACTCAACTGGCTGAATGTCCGTCGCCATGGGTTGAAATCGAGAGTGACAAGATCATTTTGACGGTCAAGAAATCCGATGCGAAATTGTTGGAGAACCCAGACGAATTGATGGCGGTTTGGGATAAGGTGGCAGATTTGAATGCTACGTTGACGTGTTTGCCGTTAAGCCGTCCTTCCCAGGAGCGTTTTTGCATGGACGATCAGCTATGCGCCGGTTGGATGCACGCCGGCTATCCGATCATGTTGCCGATGGTTACCGCGAAGGATCTGCTCAATGCAAAGAAGTTGACGGCTGAAGGGGATTGGGGCTTCTACCATGAAATCGGCCACAATCACCAGAATTACGATTGGACATTTGACGGCACTGGTGAAGTAACGGTGAATTTCTTCACGCTGTACGTCATGGAGAAATTGTGCGGCAAGAAGCCGCGTGATACGCGCATGGACGAAGCTAAGTTTCTGGAAACTGTCAAGCGTTGGGTCAAGAATGGAAAGAAGTACGACGATTGGAAGAGCGATCCGTTCCTGGCGCTGGAAATGTTCGTCAGGCTCCAAGTCGCATATGGCTGGGAGACGTTCGAAACGATGTTCGCGGAATATCGCGAGCTGCCGGATGACAAACGCCCGAAGAACGACCAGGACAAGCGTGACATGTGGGTGCTGAATTTCTCCAGGTTGACAGGCGACAATATCGCGTCGGTGTTCGATGCCTGGAACGTGCCGATTAGCGACTCGGCGCGGCAAGCTTGCGCCAAGTATGGGAAGCCCAAGGACGACAAGCTGTTTGCGGGAATAGTAGATTAACAGGCTGCTGTTCAGGACTGGCTGTGATACTTGTTTCAGGTAGATTTCGAAGGCATTTTGGTAAAATGTCACGGTGCCTTTACCGTATGTCAAGATATACTTTTGAGAATAAATACTAAAGAAAGGGAACAAATGAAGATAAAAAATCGTACTTTGTTTACACTCATTGAGTTGTTGGTTGTCATTGCGATTATCGCCATTTTGGCGGCGATGTTATTGCCGGCTTTGTCAAAAGCGCGTGAGAAGGCTGAGCAAATCAGTTGCATATCTAACATGCGTCAGCTAGGGCTGGGGCTGATGATGTATGCTGGCGATGCGAAAAACAAGTTGCCCAATGCGTTATATGCCGATGCGGCTCTGCACTGGAAGAGAACCTGGCTGCAGTCGATTTTCACATATATCAACGACAAGGAAGTATTTCGTTGTCCGAGCAACCCATTTGATGCCACATGTAATTGGGAAGATCCTGATATGCCTGGCGGGATACCTGTTTCGTACCTTTGCCATTCTGGTTGGAATGTCGGCGCATTCACCTCGGCTCCTGGGGCACGACTCCCCATTACCCATACCAATTCCGATGGCAGCATCAAGTTGACCTTCGCGGAAAAGCCCTCGATGCTGATTCTTATCGGAGAAAACTTCAAGCGCAAGGATTGCTTTTTCCAGGGTACTACGGGTTACGATCACTGGTATCCAATTTCACATTCGGGCAAGACGAACTTCATTTTCGCCGATGGTCACGCGGATATTTTGCATCCTCACAACACATACGGTCGGGTGAACATGTGGTGCACGCGTGGTTCGAGTACGATTCCTGAGGAGTTGGTTGCCATGATGAACGAGGCGACTGCGAATATGGGCAGATACGATGAGTGAGGGTAAATTGTCAAGGGATTTGTCTGCTCAGTCTCATTTTGGGACTCCTCTTGGACGTTTGGTCTTGTGGTTGGTTGCCTTGTCCTTGTGCTGTTACGGCGTGTTTTTCATTTACAGCACCGGGTACATTGGCGATGCGTACCCAGTTCGTCCCAATTGGATTCGTCAATTGGTCTGGCTTGCATTGGGGTCGTTGCTTGGGTGGCTTGTTGGTCATGCCCATCCCCGCGGCTTGCCTTGGCGTACGTTTGTTTGGGGAGGGTATGGGGCGAGCCTGATTCTGTTGGTTGTTGTTCTGTTTGCAGGTCGTTCCATCGGGGGCGCTCGCCGCTGGCTTCAGCTTGGTCCCGTCATGATCCAGCCAGCGGAGTTTGCCAAGTTCTTCACATTGATGGCTTTTTGCGAATTGCTGTGCTGGACGCCTACGGGGTTTCGTAGCCTGGTCATCAAGTGGGTTCTGTTGTCAGCCTTGTTTTTGGCTCCGTTTCTGCTGATCGTACTCGCCCCCTCGGTTGGCAATGCGTTTTCTCTGTTGCCTGGTGTGCTGTGCGTTGTCGGAATCTATTTGTTGGGGCGTCGATTGTGGGCGACCTTGGTGTTTTTTGGGGTGGTCCTGATCATTTGCTTTTGCGGTTTTGTGGTTCAAATCCGCGCGAGTCAAGAAGTTGGTTCGAGCGGCGGGAATGTCGCGCTGGGAGGCTTCTTCAAAGGGTATCATTCCCGTCGTATTGCCGATTTCCTGACGCCGCGGGGCGGCTGGAACGAACGGCAGTCGCTGATGACCTTGGCCAGTGGCGGTCGATTCGGAAAGGGATATCTACAGGGTGACATGAAAGGACTTGGGTACCTGCCGCGTACGGTTGCTCCGACGGATTTCATTTTCTCGGTCATTGGCGAGGAACTTGGCTTCTACTTGGGATGCCTGCCAATCCTGCTGCTTTACATGGTCCTTTTTGGGCTGGGCTTCCATTGGGCAGGTCATTCGAATGACGAATGTGCCGGATTGCGATGCGTTGCTGTCCTGATGCTTCTATTGACCCATGTTCTGGTCAATGTTGGCATGACGGTCCGGCTGGTTCCGATTATCGGGCTTCCTCTGCCGTTTCTCAGCTATGGCGGCAGCTTTACCGTGACGACCTTCCTCTGCCTTGGAGTATTGCACTCCACTTCTAGGATGAGTTGTGGTGGGCTTATGTCCGCTGATTCCCCGAAGTCAAACGAGTGGAGCCTGGGGCGTTTGCTGAGGGTACGTATTCAGCGGGTCAAGTGAAGATCCACAATTTAGGAAGCATGCGACCTGATGGCCTGGATGTTGGTTTAACGGCGTGAGCTTTGGGATGCTTTCCTTGCAGGCTTGAGTGGCAATTGGGCATCTTGTGTGGAAAGGACATCCCGGAGGAGGATTGGCGGGCGAAGGCATTTCACCCTTGAGCACAATTCGATTCTCATGGGTTTTGCCTGGAACTGGATTGGCAGATAACAAGGCGCGCGTATAAGGATGAATCGGGTTGTCCATGACTTCTTGGACAGACCCCATTTCAACAATGTGCCCCAAGTACATGACGGCAACTCGCTGGGAAATGTGCCTGACCACACTTAAGTCGTGGGAAATGAACAGGTAGGAAAGCTTGTGCCGTTCCCGTAAGTCGGCGAGGAGATTGATCACTTGGGCCTGGACCGAGACGTCAAGCGCGGAGACCGGCTCGTCGCAAACGACCAATGACGGCTTGAGTGAGATTGCGCGGGCAATGCTGATCCTCTGTCGCTGCCCGCCTGAGAATTCATGCGGGTACCTGTAGAGGGAGGCGTGGTCGAGTCCGACTTCGTCAAGGAGTCGTTTTGCAGCTTGGAGCTGGGTTTCTTCCTTTAGGAGCTTGTGGTGCACGAGTCCTTCTGTGACGAGTTCCAGGACTGTCATCCTTGGGTTGAGTGAGGCATATGGGTCCTGGAAGATCATCTGGCATCGCTTTCGTACAGATCGTCGTTTTCGTTCAGGGAGGTCGGTGAGTTCGATGCCATCGAATCGGATTGAACCTTCCCTTGGTTTTTCAAGTCCCATGACGGTTCTTCCGAGGGTTGTCTTGCCGCAACCGGATTCTCCGACTAGTCCTAGGGTTTGGCCGGGCTGGATGTCAAGGGTAACGCCATCAACCGCCTTGACATATCCAGCCACAAGCTTGAGGACTCCCTTCCTGATCGGGAACCATACCTTGAGATTGTCGATTTCGAGAATAGGAACTTGCATGATATCTTGGGAGCCTTTAGGAGCCGTTAAAAAATTAAGTTACCATTTCCGGTTTCTTTTGGCCGCCTTTCCCCCGTCCTGTCAGTCGCGTATGCGCATACGCTCTTTCCAGGACAGGGGAAAAACAGCTCAAAACAATTCCGGAACTGTTGCCTTAATTTTTGAACGACTCCTTACTTGAGGATTTGCCTTCTGACGGCTTCGCAGAGGAAGACTGTAGTGGCTTGTGCGACATTGAGCGATTCGGCGTGTCCGGGCATTGGGATGGTCACTCCCGGTCCCAGGGTCGTATCGGAGACGCCGTTTGCTTCATTGCCGATGACAAGCGCGGATTGATTGAAATCAAAGTTGTCCTGGTCGAACAGGCTGATCGTCGCATTTGGGAAGGTAAGCCAGAATGTTTTTCCTCCGAGTTGTTCGAAGTGTTGCTTGGCGTCTTTCAGGGACTGGAATGTCGGGAGCTGGAGTGTGAATTGCGCGCCCATTCCCGCCCTGACGACCTTGGGAGCGAAGGGATCCGCGCCGCCTTTGACGAGCCAGACCTGATCGAGTCCGACTGCCCATGCGGTCCTGAGTATCGTGCCCATGTTGCCGGGTTCTGCGATTCTGTCCAGCACAAGTACGAACGTATCCGGGAGTTGTTCTGGTAGCTGGCAGTCGGGCTTGTTGAACGTCATCAGGATGCCCTGTGGGTTTAGGGTTTCCGTGAGGGCAGTGAAGTCGCGGTTTGCAAGGACCTTTGTCTTGCAGTTCAGGCTTTTGGCGAGCGATTGGATCTTTTGTCCATCTGTCGAGTCGGCGAAGTCTTGCTGGAGGGTGATTGCTTCGATCCACTCTGGATGCTTGCCCAATAGCTCGTTGCAGACCCTGAGTCCCTCGGCGACTGCCAGGTTTGATTTTCGCCTGGCGTGCCTGCTACTTGCGATATCGACAGCTTTCTTGATGGAGCTGGGCATGGTTTAGTTCCTCGGAATGACGAAGAACGTAATGCAAACCCAATGGCAGACGGATCCCCCGAGCACGAAGAAATGCCAGATCGTGTGCATGTAGGGGATTTTGTCCAAAAGGAAGAAGATGACTCCAAAGGTGTATGAGAGTCCGCCGGCGAAGAGGGTCGCCAAGCCGGCAGTTGACATGTTGGCGCGAACTTGCGGGAAGGCGATGATAATCAGCCAGCCCATGATCAGGTAAATCGGGAGGGACAGCTTGTCCGCTAGCTTGGGCGGACAGAGGACCGAGATCAGGATGCCCAGGATGGCAAGCCCCCATTCGATGCCGAAGATCCACCAGCCGGTCTTTCCATCTAACGAGACGAGGGCAAAAGGCGTGTAGGTACCCGCAATCAGCAGATAGATGGAGCAATGGTCGAAAAGCTGGAAGATTCGTTTGACCTTGAAGTTCGAGAAAACATGGTAAAGCATCGAGGAGGTATAGAGGATGATCAGCGTCGATCCGAAGATCGCGACGCTTGCGACATGCTTTGCGGTGCCGTACATTGCGGCGAAAACACAGGACAAGGTGAGGGCGACGATGCCGAAGATGACTCCAATAAGGTGTGAAATTCCGTTCGCCCACTCCTCGGATCTGCTGCGATGAAATTCTCGCAGGTACATTTGGAGTTTGTCTTTCTGTTTTCTGAGCCTCATTTCAGCGGTATCGCTGAGGGCTTGGTCTGATTGGCTTGTGTTGTCTGCTTGGTTCATGTAAGTAATGTCCGTGAATTAGAAAAGTCCATGCACTTTTCCGGTTTCGACATCGACGTCAATGCGCCTGAAGCCTGGGTCCGAACCGGTTCCCGGCATCAGCTTGATGTCGCCGGCGACTGGAACTACGAAGCCCGCTCCCTTGTAGACGAGGATGTCGCGTACCGGAAGCGTAAATCCGGTAGGCCGTCCCTTGATGGTTGGATCGTGCGATAGCGAGAGGTGGGTTTTGACCATGCAAGTGCCCATGGTGGCGATGTCTGGATCCTGTGACAGCTGCTGGAGTTTTTCCTGGGCTTCAGGTAGGAATTCGACTCCGTCCGCACCATAGACTTCCTTGGCGATTGTTTGGATGATTTGTTCGAGTGGCATATCGAGTTCGTAAAGGAAGCGGAAGTCATTGGGTTCGTTCGCCGCGGTTTTAACGGCTTCTGCCAGTTCGATTGCACCTTCGCCGCCCTTGAGCCAATGCTCTGAACGAGCTGCGTAGGCTCCCGCTTGCTCGGAGATTTCCTTGACCATCTTGATTTCAGCGGGTGTGTCGGTGTAGAAGCTATTGATGCAGACGACGGGTTTGACCCCTGATTTCTTGACGGTTTCGATGTGGGCGAGCAGGTTTTCGCAGCCTTTTTCCAGGAGTCCGAGGTTTTCCTTTGTGTACGCCTCGTCGAGTTTGATTCCTGGTTTGACCTCCGGTCCGCCACCGTGCATCTTGAGGGCACGGATGGTTGCGACGATGACCACGGCGTCAGGTGTCAAGCCCGAATAGCGGCACTTGAGATTCCAGAATTTCTCGAATCCGATGTCAGCACCGAATCCTGATTCTGTGACATGGTAGTCTGAGAGCGCGGTTCCGATCTTGTCGGCGATCACCGAGGATTGTCCGATGGCGATATTGGCGAATGGTCCTGCGTGAACGAGGATCGGTTGTCCTTCCAGGGATTGGACAAGCGTCGGATTCAGGGTATCCATCATCCAGGCGGTCATCGCACCATCGACCTCCAGGTCGGCAGTGGTGATCGGTTGTCCTGATTTCGAGTATGCGACGACGATTTTTGCGATTCGTCTTCTAAGGTCTGCGAGGTTTTCCGCGACTGCCAGGATTGCCATCAGTTCGGACGATACGGAGATGGCGAATCCTGATTCCATTTCGAATCCGTCCATTTTTCCGCCTTTTCCGATCGTAATGTTTCTGAGCGCTTGCGCGCAGAAGTCGATGATCCACTTCATTTGCACGCGTTGCGGATCGATGTCGAGTCTTTTGAGGTTTCGCTTTGCGAGTTGTTCGTCATCGTAGTTTCGTTCATGCTGCATTCTGGCGGTCAGTGCAACCATGGCCAGGTTGTGCGCGTTTGTGATTTTGTCGATATCGCCGGTAAGTCCCATTGAGAATGGCGTCAGCGGGATGCATTGGGCCAGTCCTCCTCCTGCGGCCGATCCCTTGATGTTGAACGTCGGTCCGCCTGATGGTTGCCTGATTGCGCCTGAGACGCGTTCGCCGAGTTTTCCCAGTCCTTGTACAAGTCCGAGCGTTGTTGTTGTCTTGCCTTCTCCCAGCGGTGTTGGGGTGATGGCGGTAACGTCGATGTACTTCCCTTTTTGCTTGCCCTCGAGTCTTTTCAGCACCGCCTGATGGTCGATTCGAGCGAGCTTCCGTCCCCATGGGATCAGTTCGTCATCGAGCACTCCGAGTTTTTGGGCGATTTGCTTGACTGGGAGCATCGTTTCTTCTGCTTTTTCAGCGATTTGCCAATCGGCGAATTGGGTAGGATCTAGCATGATGATTTCCCTTCTCAAAGCTTATTTATCATCCAGGATTTGGAGTCTGAAGTTTGTCAAGATTCCATCCGTAGTGTAGAATGCCTCTAGTGCGGTTGTGATTGTTTGGACATGTGACGGTCGATTGAGTTCTGCTTCGAATGTGGCGACTGGGTTTGCGTTTCCGTAAGCCGGCACGGATTTGGTGACTGTTCTTCTTTCGAGCCATCGTGCCGCGAATCCGTTTTCGATTTGCGCCTTGTCTGATGGTTCCCCGTACTTTTCCTTCATTTCGTCATACGTTGTTTGGCCTGCCTTCCAAGTTTTTCTTGCGTCTGCGAAGGCATCTTGTTCGCTGGTAAGCGTGTTGACTCTCGTTGTCTTGCATGAAGTCAGGACTAATGCGGCGATCAATGCGGCGAAAATTCCCAAAATCTTTTTCATTTCTTGCATCTCCTTCGTTTAGAATTAGTTGGGGAGTGCGATATCGAGTCCGATATCGATAGAAGGTGCGCTATGTGTCAGTGCTCCTGAAGAGATGTAGTCGAGTCCGAGGTTTGCGAGCGAGGGCAGTCTTTCGAGTGTGATGTTGCCTGATGCTTCGGTTTTGGAACGTCCAGCGATGATTTTGATTGCCTCGACCATCATTTCGTTGGACATGTTGTCCAGGAGGATGTAGTCCGCTCCTGCCTCCGCAGCTTCCTTGACATCCTCTAAGGTATCCGCTTCAACTTCAATTTCCAGTTTTGGGTATTTCGTCCTGCATTGGTTGACGGCCCATTGGATCGATGCGGGACCGAC
>Ga0123335_1006361_pt1 | contig 13793 bp, 12 predicted proteins | sample BiotimSIPDNA_2_FD_89707 | JGI IMG/M metagenome (GOLD analysis project Ga0123335, IMG submission 89707) | Anaerobic biogas reactor microbial communites from Washington, USA - Biogas_R2 time_0 SIP DNA | ecosystem: Engineered > Bioreactor > Anaerobic > Unclassified | place: Washington, USA... | reverse complement strand
GAAATTCCTTCTGCAACACAGGATGCCAAACATCGACGGAAGAGATTCCCATCATCGCGAACAAGGCACAGCAGCGCCATGCCTCAATCCGCCGCTCGCGCTCCTCCGACTCCGTCTCGAAAGCCGCAATAAGCTCGCGACTTCCCGGCCATCCTCCCCCTTCCAGCACCTTCTCCAACATGACAGCCTGTCGCCAGCGCTCGAGCCGCACCATGTCCATGACTATCCTGTACTCCTGCTTCCCCCAGTAATACGGGTTGCGCGGCAGACCGATCACCGAGAAAGCCGACGAAATCTGCGCCATCGAGAGCCCGGTTAATAAGCGATAACCGGCTCCGACGCGCATCTTCCATCGTCGATGCTGCCCGGCACACACCATCTGCCAGGCAACCTCCGGCTGCCGCCGGCAGCTGAAACCAAGCCGCTCGAGCGCATCCGACATTTCGGTTTCCTCTGCCGAACGCAGCCAGCGTTCATAGCGCTCACAAAAGCGCCGCACCTCGAGAAGCTCGCCGATGTGCCTTGCCAGGCCATATTGCAGAGGAGGGGGAGAGAACAATATTCGCACAAACCGCCCGTAAGCATCCAGTTCCACGACGGGCTTGTGCTCGCGGAGACAGGCATTCACCGCCTCAGGCTGCCAGCGGACACACCCCAACACCACTATGCGCGAGATACGCTGCAACGGGAACTGGCCGTCGGCCCGTGCCGGACGCAGCACGCGCAGCGCCGGGCCGTCGAGCCTTATATCAACTCCCCTGCGTCCGTCGACATAGAGGGTCTTCACAGGTCTTCCTCCTCATCAACCGGCAGGCACGGAGCCTGAGAGCGCAGGGCCCGCGCCAACACGCGGCAATAGCCTTTGAAGCGGCGTGCAACCGAGGTCATAAACGGCTCAAAACGCTCGTAGAAACGCGCCCGCCCTGTCTTTTCGAGCAGGCATGCGCCCTTGTCCAGGGTGAAATGCTCCGGGCGCAACGCGCGTGACCGGAACATCTCCCACACCCAGGCATCGACCAGCGGCCTTACCGGCTCCATCAGATCGCAGGCGAGCGATTCGCGGCCAAACGCGATTTCATGAAAGAAGCCCAGAAAAGGATCCAGACCCGCCGCATAGGCCGCCCGCGCCGCCTCAAAATGCACCAGCGTGTAGCCCAGCGACAGGCAGGCATTCACAGGGTCACGCGGGGGCCGCCGATTGCGGCCGTTGAAAGCAAGCGCTTCAGCGAACAGAGAACAATAGGCCCGGAAATATGCCGCCTGAGCCGCCCCTTCCACCCCCCGGAGGCTGTCCAGACTCAACTCGTCCTCACTGATGCGTGTCCGCAACAGCGTCAACGTTCCGAGTGCGTCCGAGATCGGCTTGCGCCGGTCGACGCGCAGATCAAGAGCCCGTTCGAGGAACCTCTGCTGTCGAGCCAGCTTGGCGCCGATGAAGCGTCTGGTCCACTCCAGCCGCCATAATGGATCCCCAACTGCCGAGTATTGCGCCATGCGCAATGCCGCGTCATTATGCGCACGCCCGCTTATTACTGCCAGGCGCTTTCCCTGCCGGCCGCTCAACACCACGGCCGAACAGCCGGCGTCGGCAAGCGCACCCACCACGCTGGAAGTCAGCCTGGTCTCGGCACGGATTACGACGCGCTCCAGCAGAGAAAGCGGCACGGTGCGGGCGCGCCTGCCGTCTTCATAAAGAGCAAGCGCCGCCCCATCCAGCCTGATTTCCAGTCCCTTGCGATCCAGATAGAGTGTAGCCATAGTTATCCACAATAGAAAAAGGGGGGATCCTGAGGCTCTTCAGCGATGCCGAGCGTATGGACACGCGACCGCGGGTCAAGCCGGATCAGGAGAACGCGGTCTTCATCAGGTTCGATCGCCTCATCCAGATCGCCCAGCAGCCCGCGACGCTCGGCCGGCGTGAGGAAGCATTCGTATGCCGATTTCTGCCCGCCGGTCGCGTGCCCTTTCACTGCCTTCAGCACGGCACGCAGCCGCCGGGGAGATCTTATGTCGTAAGCCGCAATGTACAGGTCTCGCTCGCTCATGGCGCCGCTCCAGGTTACAGCCGGATTCTAGCGGCATTTGCATTGCGGCAGCGAAATCGGCAAGCTTGCCGTGCACTCGGGAGAAGGTTCAATCGCAGACGGCGACGCGCTCTACACGATATTCCGTCAGGCGTGCATTGAAGCACACCAGGTCGTCGGCGGTCAGCTCTACGCCGCGTCGTTCCGCGGGCAGATCCACCGCCAGATGGAGGTAGCGCGCCCCACGCGCGCACAGTTCAGCGGCAAGATGGACGGGCAGGGTGCCGATTACCACATCGCCCGGGTTGATTTGATTCAGGTCCAGATGGATTAACGTTCGATCTGCGGAAATACCCCGCCGGGCGGCCCATTCCACTGCGCCCGGATGACGCGTCACAAAGTAGGTGCTCATGCCCCTTGTCCCCGCTGCTGATCAAGGAGCTGCGCGAGCAGATCCTTGAGCGTTTCACTCAGCCTCTGCCCATCTCCAAGGATCCTTCTGAGTCTGGGATACGCCGAAGGATTGCCGTGAGCCATTGAATTGCGCAGATCGGCCAACATACAGAACGCTTCATGCCCGGAATCCCGCAGACCCTCCTTGATTTTCGAGCGCTGCCAGCGATCATCGGCATCCTTACCCGCCCGCAACAGATTGGACGAGATTACCGCCTCCAATCCGTAAATCGCCGCCCGCAGGTAATCACGCTGTTGCAGATAGCGTCTGGCAAGCGCCTTTTCCCATGCCGCCCGGTCGGGCTGACGATACCAGGACACCCTTTTTTCAAGCTCGTCATGGAAGAGCGCTGCAACGGGATCATCCTGCCCGGCATCCTGCTGCTCAACCCACGTGCTCAGCGCTGCACGTGCCTTCACCGGATTCGTGGTCCGCTCAAAGAATGCACCTCGCCGCAGCAATTCGCCCGATTGACCGAGCAGCGGCGAAAACACGCCATAGTCTCCGTCTTTGTCATAGGTGTGCAGTGCTTCTATCCATTCGGCAATGTGCAACAGGCCGACAAGATTGTGAACCGGCGCATCACCGGTGTCAGGGTCAAAAGCGCCGTACCAGATACCGGCGATTCTTGCCTTCCGGACCTTCTCCAGATAAAGAGCCGCAAGGAGTGCGATCATGGGAAGATGCCTGAAGCCATGGGTGATGTCTATATGGACGGCGTCACCCGGTGATACATGTTTCGCCATGATGGCGAGCAAGTCCACCTGCTCGCGCTCGTCCCGGCAATAAGGGATGAGTTCGAGCCGTGCTTCACAACCGAGGCGTCTCGAGAGCGGTTCCTGCAATGGTGCAAGTAGCTCGGCTGTCACCGCCCTGGCCTCGGCGGCCTCCATCAGTTTCAGCCGGGCATCCTCTGCATCCTGCTCGAATGGGATGTCCTGTTCGAAAATGTTGTCCCACATGCTGCCGGCAGTGCCCATGATCACGAGCCGGTCGGCCGCAACCCGTTCCTGGAGAAGCCAGCCGAAAAACGTCACCGGCCTGGATGCGGTACCATCGCCGAAATCGTAGCAGGTCGTGCGGTATCCCTTCTCCCCTTTGGGCACCCGCCCAAGAAAAGTCAGCAAAGTGATGCTCATCTTGATTCACTCCTTGATTTCGACAGGTATTTCATCACCTCCTGAGTCCTCACATAATCCCTATCCTTTCCGGGATTCTTCTTCTCACTCTTTTCCTTCCACCTCTTTTCCGCCTGCATCCTCGCCTTCAGTCTCTCCGCGATCGCAACGACCAGATCCTCGCTCCAGGCATTGCTTTTCAAGCCATTGATGAGAGCATTGATTTCCGGCTGATTCTTGTCCGGTCTCGCATCAAGATAACGGGCAATCTCCCGATCGACCGGATCCATCATTGCAATTTCCTTCTCGCGGGCCGCCGACTCCTCCCGGCGGCGGAGCTCTTCCTGTCTGGCTTCTTCTTCCTTCCGGCGCTCGCCTTTCTTCTGCTGATCTTCGCGCATGGCGCCATAGCCGACGGAAGTCTTCGCCCCGAAGCCGCACCAGGTGAAGGCGTGCTCAAAAGCGGAGATGAGCAGTTCCTTCCATTTATCATTCTGCATCAATTCGGGGGCGGTGCGGCGCAGTAGCATGCAATCACACAACACGAAAAACGCAAAGCCGGAGCCGGGGGGCACGCTGAGGAACGTGATGGGGAGAGGCTGACCGGAATCGTGAGGACTGACACTCCCTCCCGCATTGCGATCGGACTTCTGCTGATAATAGTGACTCTGGTGCGGCGTCATGATCTCCACCTGCAGGGCATCGCCCTTTATCTGCGGGATCACGTCCCAGAAGATGAGCGCGCCGCGCTGGTGCAGCGTATCACCGGGCTCCCCTTCGCGGCCAAAAAGAGCGGTGATTTCCGCATCGCCCCAACCGCTGCTGTCGCCCCATTCACCCCTCGCAAGCTCCCGGGCGGCTTGCCGCAACACCCCTTTGACTCCGCTCCCCGGCAGGTATGGCAGCCCGTAGGGATTGAGGAAGGCAAAGCCGTTCTCCAACGGATGCTCGTTGCCGAGACCAGTCGTAAAAGGGGCAGTCGTGACCGCGTCAAGGAGCAACCCGCTTTCCGGCGGGCAACTCTTAAACATCCTGTGCTGGCGCACGTACAAAGCAGCCATCACAGCCTTGTCATTTGCGTTGATGCGCGCGGCCTCAGCAAGTGCAGAAACCTTGTTCTCTTTCGTCCAGTGCAACTCCCCGGTGCGGGAGTTCACACCCCAAAGCCGAAGATACATGCCAAAACGCATGCCCGGAGACGCGGATCCGAAATTTTCTCCCAGATAAGCTGGAACGGCGGCAATTGGCATATTACTTCCCTCCCTTCCTTGCAGCTGCCATCTGTCGCAGCCATTTCAGCCAGGCAAACGCTTCGGCGTTGATAGCCTGATAATCCTGTGGTCCGGCTTCCATCAGGGACTCCATGAAAGGCTCAAAATCGCTCTGTGGGATGATCGCTGGGAAGCATTTGCTGAGCCAGATGCGAAGTTGAAATGCTACAAGTTCATGTTCCTTCCCCTTCTCGTGTGCAAAGGCCAGTACCTGCATCAGGCCGCTATTCATAATAAGCGCGGGCAGACCTTTGGCGATGTTGACATGCTCATCTCTGTAGTCCGCGCATTTTTCCCAGGCATCCTGGGCCCGCCGTTGCTCCATTGTCTGTGCCATTGACTAACCCTCCACAACCTTCGCCACGACCAGCCCTCGCCCGGTGGTGGAATCGCCGCCGATTTGCAGCAGGCGTTCGTTGATCAGCGTCTTGATGTTCAGAAGCACGGTTTCAGCGGGCAAGACATCCTCCTTCCGCACCGTGCGCGTCTGACTGGCCAGCAGGGGCGCCAGCATCAGCGACTCAGGCGGGAGAGTCTCGGTATAAAACAAACCGTGCTCTGCGGCGGCGCCGGTGTCCTCAATCCGCACATGCGGTTCCACAAGCATCGAGTTTTTGGCGAAATAGCCGAAGTCGGTATCGGACAGCACCACAAGGTCGTCCTCTAATTTCTCACGGAAGAACTGGTAATCATCTCCGGACGGCAAGGCTTTCTCCGCCAAATCGGCGGCGACCGGCTTCAAACCATCCGAAAACTCGGCTTTGTATTCGAATGCTTCCAAATGCAATTTGCCGTCCGACAGCAACGCCTGATTTGTGATCAAAGCCTGGTTTTCGCCCACAGGCAGCGTGGCCCAGTTGACCTTCAAACCGGTCAGAGTCAGCAGCCGCTGCGCCCGCGCCAATGTGTGCGGACATGTGGCGTAAACGTAGCCGCGCCTGAGCGATCGCACCGGAAGCGCAACAAGCTGTGCGTCGCCGAAGCTGATCGCCCCTGCATGCAGGTCGTTGCTGAGCGAGTCAGGACCGAGCAGTCTCTCTATGTCGTTTCTGTTGCCTCCCAACGCCTGCCAACTATGCCGCACTGCACCCTTGATGCCGGATCCGGCAAAGCAAGGGTGTCCGGTATGGCGTTCGCGCTGGATAGGGTTATCGATTACGTCCACGGCCTGCCCTGCGCCCATGTGCACCGGGCTGGCAGCATAAAGGAAAACAGCGGCTTTCTTTTCGAACATTGGTCTTCTCCTTGAATATCTGTCCGTGGATCACCAGGCTGCCACGGCAACTCTGTTAAAACCTTCCGCGCGACGGGAACTGTCGGCAGGTTGATGGCCATCTTCCAACGCTTCGTCCCACAAACCGGTTCTGACAAGCTTGCGGAGAGCATCAGGCGTGGCATGGAGTTCGTCGAACCAGTAAACACTCCCGGCGGGCGCTACGCGATGCGCAGGCTTAGGCCCCCCCTTCGCCAGATCCCACCCTGAGATCGTTTCAAAGCGCGGCACACAGGCGGAAACGAGTTTGGCTCGAATGCCATCCAGAGATACGCTGAGGTCCGCATCGACTCCAGGTAGTTTCCAGCCCTCAGGAAAAAGACCCGGACTAGTAAGCACTACACGACAGCGTCCAATTCGGCTGATAGTTTCATAATCGGGTTCGGGCAGATTCACATCTACGGCCTCAATGGATGCCGCGCGCCCGTCACCGCCAAACCGCAGCAGACCGGTTCCGGGCGGCAGAGCACCCATCACTCCAACCAGGAAGCCGACATTTCTGTTGAGAGCTACTGCCCGACTCGTGAACAGCTTTCCTCTTTCTGCACTGCGTGTTGAAACTTCCATTCCTATGCCCACGCGATCATCAAATTTCCACAGCTCTGATGAATGCACAAGCTCCTCTGCCTTGGGAAGATTCCCCTTCAGGTAAGCTTCCCAGCCGGCCTGGGTCAGCCACCAGCCGCTTTCGCTTTTGCTCCGTTCGTCTTGCGGCAACACCGGCAGCAACGGCAGTGTGCAGGAAGATGGCAGATCCACAGAGCGAGGCATGAACCGACGAATCTCCACGGCGGTCGCATCTTCCCGCTTCTGAAAGACCAAATCCGCAGGAGGCGCCATCAGAATCTCGGTCAGCTCCTGCTTCTTGCGCGCGAGATAGAAGCCTGCCAGCACGAAACTGCCGGGTTGCCGGGGCGTACCCAGCGTAGGGTGCATAATCTCGCTTCTCGAGAAAGCTGCAAGATCGATTTGATCGTCCACCAGCATACGTGAACGTATTGCCCCCGCGGCCACAGACGGCCAGGGCGGAATCAGACTTTCCCCGTAGCTCCCGGGATCGCCAAACAGTTGGTTGCCGCGCAGAAGCAACACGTCCAACGGCGAAATGAAACAGTATTCAATGCTCATGCTGCTTCTCCTTTGTCATGGCGGATCTCTCGCGCAAGGAATTCAGCAACCGACAAAAAGTTGCGCAACTTCTTGATACGATCCGCTTGATTCCAATTCATAGTCAGCTTTCCGAGCCGTCTTGCCAGTCCAGGCGCTGCAGGTTTAGATACATCCCTCGCCTGCCGCATAAGCTGATAGCTCAACAGGCTCTGAAGCATGGACCCGTCACCGGCAGGAACAGGCAGTTCCCGCTCATTTAGCCATTCCAGGGTGTGATACACCGCGCGGCGGGAAACATCTTCTGCAGCAAGAAAATCACGCATATCGGTCAGCAGCCTGACCGGCTCACCCCACTTGTCGGTCAGTCGCAGTGCCCCACCCGAACGTTTTATGATGGTGAGGGAAAAGGCGTCACGCCCGCCCTCGTTTTTGGCGCGCCGCTCGGCAGCAGCCAGCTCGCGGCGCACGGCCGACAGCGGAGCCTGGTAATGGGCAATGACGGCACCGCATGATGCTGTGGCCTTACCACCCATCATGCGCATGAGCTTGCCGCCCAGTCGCGCAAAACCATTCTGCAGCACCAGGCCATGGTGCACGCCCCCTTCGTGTTCCGGATCATGACCCGAGTATGCGTGGCGAAGGCGCTGCATGGCAGGCAGCAGATCGGCTACAGGCAGCATCGCAAAGACGTCGTCGCCACCGGAATAGATGAGACGGCCCAGATGCTCTGCTTCCACGACATGGCGCACTACTCTCAAAGAAAAATCATTCAGAGCGCCGGAGATGGCCAGGTGGCGACTGGGCGAGAGCGCCCGTTTCTGCCGGCCGTATTCACCGATGCGCGGCTGCCGCTCCGCGTGCATATCGAATCCTTTCTGGATCTGCGGATGAAAGCTCTCACGATAGCTGATGGCGTAGTCCTCGCCTCCTGAAAGCCAGGCACCCATACGGTCGCCGTCCATCAGGATCAGGCTGTAATAGGTTTCGATCTCGCCGCCCAACATACGTCCGACGATTCGCTTCACCCGTTCGAGCTCGCGTTCATCTCCGCTTTCGCGCGCGGCGTCCAGCATGCCGGGGATGCGTCTGGCCGTTGCAAGTGCCCGATTGTCTTTGTGCTTGAGCACCAGTCTGCGCGGCAGCGCAACAGCCTCCGCCCGGATTTCTTCCTCGCCGGCTCCTCCATTGGTCAGCCATTTATCGAGCTGATGTGCCACGGCCATTGTGTGACTCGAAACGACGAACCGATCAATGTTCTGACCATTCCCGCCCAGTGCCTTGCCGACTTCTTCAGCAAACAGTGTCGGCCACAGGCGTTTGATGGCGGGGAGCGCTCCCAGGTGTTCACCTTCTTTTGCCCAGGCCGGTTTGTTTTTTGCTATTCGGGCCCACAAGGTATCCTGCTGCGTGCGATAGGACTTTTGTAACTGGCGGCGGTCGATTGTCAGCCATTCAGTCTCTCCCGTAAGTGAGCAGCGCCAGCCCTGCTGCTTCGCCTGTGCAAATGTGCGTACGCTCTTAGCTGCACTCAGCAATCGGTCGGCAAGATCATGCACGGCAGGATACAGTACGCCGGGATTGGGGACGAAGAAGACAGACTTTCTTCCCTGTTCATCCACCAGTTCGAGCTCACTCTGCAGAAGTTTCCACGCGTGGGTGCACAGAAAACCAGGATCGCCTTCACCGGCAAAGAACGGCTTCATTGCGGCGGCAAGCTCCGTCACGTCCAGCTCGGTTTGGTTCCCTTTATCACACGATCGAATAAGCGAGAACGGAACAGCTGCCCAATGTACTTCGGGAAAGCCTTCCAGCTGTCTCTTCATCTGATCATGGGGCACATCGAGATTCACGTCGCCGCAGCCGGCCTCATGCAGCAACCGTTTCACCACTTCCTCTCCAAGTTTTCCCAGCCATTTCCGCACACCGATTTCAACGGCTTCAGCGATTTCCTTCACCAGTGACCGAGGCACCACTGCTACAAAACGGTTGGGAAGCGCCGCCGAAAACAGTGGGTTACTGTCAGTACCGCCCCTGTTCCATTCACAATTTCTGAACAAGTCCCCGGGCAGACCGCACTCATCGCGCAACCACAGGTCGACCTGCGCAACGCCACGCAGGCGTGGGAAGAGAATCGCATCCGGCCCGAGCCTCTCGCACACCACGCGCATGGCTTCCCATGACAGGCGCGCCAGCAAATGCGAGCCCGCCCATAGGTCGTCCATCTTCCGGGCGCTTGAGATAAAGGGTTGCACAGGCCCAATGGATAGTGAGAACAACGCTATTTCGCCCGCAGGATCAAAGGAAAAGGCTCCCGCAAAAGCCGAAACGAGATCTAGATGATCCCAGATGCTGTGGTCGGGCACACGCGTGTCAGCGGGCAAAAGATGCCATAGCGGGCCAAGCCTGCCGTTGTCGTGCTCTTCTTCGACTTCAGGACCGAAGCGCCAGAGAGCAAGCAGGGTAAGGCGCCAATCCAGACGACCGCCGTTGTGCTCATCAAGAGTGCTCAACAACCTGGCAACATGATCGAAGGTGCGCTGCTTGATGTCATGAAAGTCCGTTTCGCTCAAGCCGCCAGGAAGATGGAACTTTGCGCCGGTGAGCGGATGAATCAGCACGGGATCTTTCGCCCATCGCACCTGCGCCCAGTCCGCAACCTTAAGCGTTTTCTCTGCGCCGCCTCTGGAGGACACAGTAATCTCCTCCATCGGCCATTGCGGGCGGTCGGCAGCCGCAGCCCATCGGTCCGCAAGCCGCACGTGGCGATACATCGAAGCCGGAATTCCGTTCCTGAACAGCGTCGCGATATTGCCGTCGGTGTCGACGATCTCACTATCGATCTCGTGCATCCTGAGTAACCGCATCAGGGCTCGGCTGGTACCCCCTTCATGCCCCGCCGGATCGCGCAACAGCACCAGAGCCTTTTCCGCCGGGTCGTGTAGTCGGGCGGCAAGTTTCGTCTTCCATAAAATGTCGTTTTTCTCGCTCATAGTCCTATTCCTGAACCCTCGTGAGATTCTGCTTTCGTGACAGAAAGTCGTGCACCTGTCTCCATGTGTTCGTGATCGTCTCCTTGTCCGGATTGAAATCCGGAGGCGGCAGACAGGGCATGTGGAAGATGAGACCGTGCAACTGTCCCCTGTTTTCCGGATCGTGCCGGATCTTGAAACGCAGACTGTTAGGGATGCGGAGGCCCGCTTCGTCCCACTCGGCAATCTTATGTTTAGTTACAGGGTAGCTGAGCCAATGCCGCTGTGCAGGATAGGATGCGTTTTTCCCGGTAAATGGAAACCGGGTGAGGAGCCAGATCTTGATTTCGGCCAGCTCCTTCACCAACATCCGCCAGTCGTCGAACGGCTTCGTCTGCCAGGCCAGCAATCCTTGCTCGTCCTTACCCAGCGCATGTACCCAATCTAGGGTGAGACACTCTTCCCAATTACGGAGCGGCAGGTCGCCTTGCAGGGTGGGAGTTCCGTTGACCGGCACGATGCTCAATGAGCCCCAGCCGTTGCGGCTGCGCCCGCCGATTGTGCCGAAGCGGTCAATCAGCCACAGGGTGTGTTGGATGACGGAAACCTTCTCAGCAGGCACGGCCAGTGACAATCTGGCCCTATCGCCGGCCTGGATGGCCGGCTTGCACTTCAGAACGGTGCCGTGCTTGTTGACGAGAGGACCAAAGCCCAAATACAAGTCGGCGCCCACGCGCATCCCGAGCTCCGGATGCTTTACTCTGCCGTCTCCACCGAGGTCCGGCCAGCTTCCCATTGTCCCGTGCTTCCAGTTATCCAGGCGTAACAAGACCAAGCTCTTGCGTGCAGGTTTATCATTCTCAAGCCAGGCGTGGCCAAACAGTCTGCCTTCAGCTTCGCGTATTCTGGCAAAGTCGTATTGCAATGACTCGGCCACGGCAACACGCCACCACTGGCGCAGTAGCGCTTTGAAAGGCGGGGTGCGCCACTGGCCTGCCTGCTCGGCGTTGCCCAAAAAAGCAGGTATCAGAAAACTGACTTCGTATTCCAGCTTTCGTATTGTCATATTGGATCCTCTCTTCAAACATGCCGCAGAATCCCCGGCACATCGCGCGCATCATAGGCTGTGTCGCGTCTGTGGTTGATTTTCGGCAAGCTTGCCGTCTGCCGCGAACTCCCAACCCAGCCATCGGATACTCTCCGTCGGCGCAGCAATACGGTATTGCCTGGGCGGCCTTTCGGTATTGATCACGCCGTAACGTCGCACCCCTTCCGGGCCCAGTGCGCTTTTCAACGCGCGATGCAGCCGCGATTTGGTCTGCTCAAAAAAAGTCTTGCTCATCCCGGCCTGCATCTTCTTCGCAGTCAGGCTGTCCAGGTCGTCACCGAGATGACGGTATTCCCGCATATACTCGTCGCCGTACTCGCACTCGGGAGCGCCGTCTGAGGGACAGGACACGTCCGGTCTTCCTTCTACTGCACGCCGAGCCAGCCAGCTCACAAAAGCCAGCTGCGCCGGAGCCAGACTCACCCGTTGTCCAGCGGCAAAAACACATTTCCTGTCGAAGTCGATCTCCAGCAGCTGAGGCTCGAGCGCCCGTTGCGCAGCTGCAACGACTTCACTGAACGTGACGCTTCCTTCCAGAAGCCGCCCGTCCAATCCTCCGCGCAGGCGCACAAAGGGAATCTCAGCAAGACTCACTTCCGCATCACGCGCATCAAGAGGACGACTCTGGGGCGGGTTCGTGTAAATGACATATCGGCATGGAGTGGGATAATAGAACTGCTGATTTGATTCATAAGGCGCACTCACCAGCACATGCGATAGCCGATCCTGTGGCCGTCCGAAAAACGACAGCGCGTATCCGGCATAAAAGCCCATGGTTTTGCGCCCACCCGCAATCGAAACATGCAGCGCACACTCCGGATCGGCAGTCAGCTCCCTGACGGCTTCCGTGAGGCTGTCCGCCAGCCGTTCGTTCTCCACACTGGTACGTATGTCGCCAATGAGGTCTCCATCAGCAGTCCTCAAAGCATGAATCGTCCGGTCACTGAACTTCATCTCCGGCAACCGGTAGTCCCTGCGCAACCGATGAAACCAGCCGGGGTCGTCTGAAAGCAGAGTCAGACGCGCTCGCTCAGCGCCTTCAGCCGTCGTCAACAAATGGATTTCAGTAGGGACAAAAGCGGGCTTGACCCTCTGGGTCAGGGCATAAAGCGTCTCGGTGACCACCTGAGGAGACAGCCCGGTCACCGCCAGCAGGACACGCCGGGGAAAATCGTGCGGCCTGGCGGTCTTCCCAATCTCATGCGCTTTCGCCACGCGTTTATTTGGTCTCGTCTTCATGTGCGTCAGTATGGATCAGGTTGTGACATTCAGCCGGGACGGCAAGCTTGCCGCACCGATCGTATAGCGTCCGAGTCCCATAGACGTCCCTTTACCCACATGCAGCCATTGGCCCAGCCATAGATACGGCCAGAGCTGAAATCCTTCGGTCAGATCCACCACGATCTCTCCAATCAGACCGCCCATCTGCATCGTGGTCCTCTGACGCGAGGAATAACGTGTCCAGTCTTTCCATACGAGCTTCGCCCCTACGGCCTCCACGCGACGCGCTCGCTCCATGAGTCCCGCAAAATCGGTTTCGAGCGGAGTGTCGGTGTGAAAGGCGCTCAGCATAGACACCCGGCGCAGCAATGGCCCGAACAGATCGCTGAAACGGAATCTTCGAGGCGTAACAAGATGCGCATCGCGCTGCAGACGCGTCGGCGTTTCAAACGTAATACGCACCATATCCGGCGCGGCAGGGACAACGGCGACGTCGGGTGGTCCGGCTTCGAGAATCCCGCCAGGCTCATAGATCTGCTTCCATCTTTCCGACTCCGCAGGCAGCGCCTGCCAGACACCCGTCAGTTCGACCGATATGCGACCCTTCCCCAGCCCTTGTTCTCCGGCCCGCTGCAGAGCATGGATCAGGTACGAGAGATATCCGTTTCCACGCCCGATCAGAGTCAATCCAAGATCGTATGCATCGCCCTCGGGCCCGGCGGGCGGCTCGATCAGAAAAGGATGAGGAGCGGCTGTGTACTTGCGCATTTTCTGCGCCCCGGGCGGAGGCGGCGTTTCAAAGATGTAGGGATACGGGCATGAGCGATATACAAGACACGACATGCATGCGGAATGACGCGTGACACACACAACCTTCTTCAGCGCATGCCCGAGCGCTCCGCGCCAGACTGACCCGGTGTACCCGTGCAGCAGCCCTTTGTCACGCGACACGAATCTCAACCGGTAACGCGCAAAAGGGAGTTCAGGCACTTGACATGAGTTACCAGTTTGCATTCGTAGTGGCGTCTCCATTTCAGCAGCGATGGCCCTGCGCGAGTGCGGCCATCATAGCAGATCATGAGGCAAATCAGTAGGAAAGCTGAATTGCAAGGTTATGTTCTCACTTCAACACGACCGGAGTGAAGCGGGTGCGGTTCGGAATCAGGTGGACTTCGCCGCTGCCGGGGTCCCTTACCGCGGCCAGATCGTGCAGCCGCGTGCACGTCCGCTTCGCATTGCCGACTG
>Ga0123335_1006355_pt1 | contig 13810 bp, 13 predicted proteins | sample BiotimSIPDNA_2_FD_89707 | JGI IMG/M metagenome (GOLD analysis project Ga0123335, IMG submission 89707) | Anaerobic biogas reactor microbial communites from Washington, USA - Biogas_R2 time_0 SIP DNA | ecosystem: Engineered > Bioreactor > Anaerobic > Unclassified | place: Washington, USA... | reverse complement strand
TTGATGATGGAGGGGGTGATACTCACCCTGGTGAAGCACATGCCGGTCAGGACGGTTGCCCGGGAGATCGGGGAGCACGACACCAAGCTGTGGCGCTTGATTGATTATCACACAGAGGAGGCCCTCAAGGATCAGGACTTCTCTGATGTCAGCGCAATCGGGGTGGATGAGTACAGCCACAAGGGGCACAACTACATAACGGTCTTCTTGTCCCATCCGGATGTCGTCACCGATGAGGCGGGCAGGCGCAGGCAGGCGGGCAAGGGAAGGGTTCTCTTTGTGACGGAAGGAAAAGACAAGGACGCTGTCCTGCGCTTCCTTGAGCGTTTCAAGGCAAAGGACGGTACCCCAGAGCAGGTGGAGGTGGCGACCAGCGACATGATCCACGGTTTCCGCAGTGCCATGCAGGAGAGCTTCCCCAACGCCGTTGTCACCGTGGACAAGTTCCATGTGCTCAAGAATTGCTCCGACGCGGTGGACAATACCCGCAGGCGGGAGCTTCGCAGCAAGGACAGCGTAAAAGCCAGAGACTTGAAGGAGAGCCGCTACATCTGGCTGAAGAACCCCGACAATCTCACCGACAAGCAGCGCACGAGGCTCAGTCAGCTGCTGGAGGTGGAGTACCTGGATACGGTCCAGGCATACAGCTGCCGCCTTGAGCTACAGGATTTCTATGAGACACACAAGGCCTACGATGAAGAGATGATATCGGCTTTTGAGGAGATGGTCATCAAATTCGCGAACTCCCCTGTCAAGGAGATTCGCAAGTTCGCGGCATGCCTGACCAGGAACACCGTCGAGATTCTCAACTACTTCCAGACATTGAGGACCAATGCCATATTGGAAGGGTTCAACTCGAAGATAAGCATCATCAAGAGTCGTGCGAGAGGCTTCAAGAACATGAGGAACTTCATGAATATGATCTACTTCGTCTGTGGAGAATTGTCTCTTCCTCTACAGCCGATTATGTAGTTCTACCCACTACAAACAGCGAATAGCCAGAAAAACCAGACTTTATTCAATGGGTTACAAGTAATTAATTCACTTTTTCAGGCCATGTAGACCCCTCTCGCGGCCGGCAGGCGCCTCCAGCAATCCTGCCCGCCGAGGAAGCGCAGCACCTCATCGAACGAGACCTTGCGGGCCGCCTCGCCGTCGGCCGGCCAGGCGAAACCTCCGCGTCCGACGATCCGCTTGGTCGCCAGCCAGAACCCGTTGTGGTCCCAGACCAGCATCTTGACCACCTTGTTCGACGAGCCGCAGAAGATGAACAGGGACCGCTCCATCGGCTGGCGCCCCATCTCGGTGATCACCAGGTGGGCGAGGCGGTTGGCCCCGCAACGCATGTCGGTGGACCCGGGCCTCAGCCAGAACTCATAGCCGTCAAAGTCCAGGAACATGACCCACCCCCAATACCGAGAGCACCGTCACGAGGGCGGCCCGGCTGCTGTGTTCACCCACTTCCACCGTAACCGCCCCGACGCTGATCCTCACCGCATCCGGGGCCTGGGCCCCCCTCACCATGGCGGGGGCGGGTCGCTGCACCTTGGTGAAGGTCGGCCCATCCTCTGTGCGGTTGCGGTCATTTCGCTGTAACGAGCGTTCCCATTTGGCCACCAGGCTCAAATACGGGTGGGACACTCCCTTCTCCTCGGCATACCGCACCAAGGAGTCGCTGCCCGTCTCTTCCCTCCATTGAGCCAAGTCCTGCAAAAGCAATCGCCGCTTGGCCTTTTCTTCCTCACTCAATTTTAAGTTCGCGTTGTTCATCGCATCCTCCGATGAACTAAGTCTCTCAGTTTTTGTAATGAGGTAAAAGATTAGGCGATTTTACGCTTACGAAGATCAACAAGGGGGACAAGGGCAAGAAGAGGAACGGCGGCCAGGTCGGCCACAAGGGCTCCACCATGCGCCTGAAGGCCGAGCCCGATGAGGTGCATCCCTGCCTCCCTTCCGATTGCATCAACTGCAGGCGCCTCGACTCCTGTCCCGCCAAGGCGGTGGTCCTCGACTCCCGCAACGTGGTCGACGTGAGGATGATCACGACACAAAGCCGATACGACCGCATCGGCAGGACCTGCCCGGTTGACGGGCGAAAATTGGTCGGCTCGTACCCCGAGGGGGTGAACGCCCCGATGCAGTACGGGGCCGGGCTCAAGGCGTTGGTCGTCTCCCTCTCCAGCTTCGGCATGGTCAGCGCCAACCGCATCGTCGAGTTGCTGGAGGGGATGGGCGTCTCCATCAGCGACGGTACGGTGTGCAACATCGTCGACGAATGCGCACGGCTGTGCGAAGAGCGGGTCATCCCCAGGCTCAGGGAGGAGATACTCGGACGGGACATCATCCACTGTGATGAGACGGGGATAAAGATCGAGGGGAAGAACCACTGGGCCCACACCTCGTCCACCGCCGACATCACCCTGATCCAGACACACCCCAAGCGGGGGTTGAAGGCGATCAAGGACATCGACATCCTTCCCAACTACCGGGGGACCGCCGTCCATGATTGCTGGCCGTCCTATTTCAACAAGAGCCTCGACCACGTCACCAAGGCCGTGTGCGGCGCCCACATCGACCGGGAGCTGCAGGGGGTGATCGAGAACCACAAGGGCCAGGGCTGGGTGAAGCGGATGCAGGCACTGCTGGGAGAAATCTACAAGTCGAAACAAAAGTTGGTCTTGCAAGGCGAGTCGGAGGCTCCCGATGAGATGATCGGGCGATACAGCGAACAGTACGACAAGATAATCCGGCAGGGGCACAAGCAGTGTCCCTTCAAGGAACCGAAACAGAAAAGACGCGGCAGACCGAACAAGGGAAAGGCCCGGAACCTGCTGGAACGGCTGGAAAAACTCAAGGATGCGGTGCTGAGATTCTTCACCGACTTCAGGGTGCCCTTTTCCAACAATATCGCCGAGCGTAGTTATAGACTTGCAAAATGCAAGCAAAAGGTCTCAGGGACGTTCCGTTCCCAGCGAGGTGGAGCCAACTTCTGCTCGATCTATTCGTTCATCGACACCTCGCGCAAGAACGGGAGAAGGCTCTTCGATGAGCTTGAAGCCCTCTTCAACAAAACGCTTTCATTGGAATATCTGGGAACAAGTGCTCAGGGTACCTGAGTAGTTACCTATAGTGTTAAATATATTTAATTCCATTGCTCTCTCGACCGTATAATCCATCAAAATATCATCGATTCTGTGCTGCCGGTTGAACGCTAAACGCACAGAGCCACGAATACCCCAATCTATCAGAGCCCAGACAGGACTGGTGTCGTTGGGGCACGATACGGTCACATCGAACGAGGAAGCACCACACTACGATGAGGACCTGCTCATGCACACCGGTCCATCGGGGGATGCGGGGAGGTTTGCCTGTGAGCTCATCACCCATACCCGCACAATCTTTTGCATCTTCTCTCCGTTGTATGGCATACTGGGCCCATGATCATCAAAACCGACCGCTATCGCCACCGCTACACGGTGGGTGAGATGTACCGCGTCCTGCTCGCTGTGATATCCTCGATCGGGATCCTCAAACGGAACCGTAAGGATGAAATCGTCGATGCCCAGTTCATCGAGCGCCTGATGCTTGCCGTCACCGAAGTCAATGGATGCGCCCTCTGCAGCTATGCCCACGCCAAGATGGCGTTGGAAGGAGGCTTCAGTGAGGAGGAGGTGGCGAGTTTCCTCAGTGGAAGCGATACCTTCGTCAAAGCCGAGGAGGCGACCGCCATCCTCTTTGCCCAAAGCTATGCCGATTCGGCGGGCGTCCTCGACGAAGAGCAGTATGAGCGGGTGGTGGCAGAGTACGGCAAGGAGAGGAGCGAGGTCATCCTCGCCGCCATCCGCGCCATGATGGGCGGCAACGTCATCGGCCTGCCGTACAGTGCGCTGCAGTCGCGCTTCAAGGCCAAGGTGCGCTATACCAACTCGTCCCTGTTCTATGAGATCGGGATGAGCCTGGCCCCGCTGCTGCTGATCCCGGTGGCGCTCCTGCACCACCTTCTTCGACGGATCGTCTCACTGTTTCACTGAGGTTTGAGGCGGTCCAGTACCCGTTTGCACGATTCAATGGCTCTTTGGATCTCCTCATCGGTGGTCGCGAAGCCCGGGCTGAAGCGCACCGTTCCCTGCGGGAAGGTGCCCATGGCCCGATGGGCGGTGGGGGAGCAGTGGAGGCCCACCCGTATTTCAATGCCGGCATCGAGGAAGAGTTCATCGGCGACCTGGGCGTTGTCCAGGGAGGGGAAATCTACGCTGATGACGCTCGTTCTTCCCTCCATGCCCTTCGGTCCCATCACCTGGAGGCGCTCCTCTGAGAGAAAGTAGGAGAGCAGGCGCTCGGTCGTCTCCTCTTCTCGTTGTATGATGGCCGCCCTGTTCTCCCGGATGTAGTCCATCGCCGCTGAGAGGCCGATGATGCCAACAAGGTTCTGTGTCCCCGCCTCGAACTTATCGGGAAGAAATTCCGGCATTGTGAGCAGGTCGCTCTTGCTGCCGGTTCCTCCGTACGCCCAAGGACTGACCTCCTCCGCCAACTGCTGGGAGAGGACCATGCCGCCGACCCCCTGCGGACCGAGCAGGCTCTTGTGTCCGGTGAAGGCGATGGCGTCGATGCCGTCGTCCTTGAGTGAGAGCGTGCTCGAGAGCGGCAGTTGGGCTGCATCAATGATGGTCAACAATCCGTATTGTGCAGCGATGGAGGTGACCTCCCGCACCGGTTGGATGGTGCCGGTGACATTGGAGGCCTGTGTCATGATGATGGCCCGCGTCCTTTTGGTGATGAGGCGGGGGATCTCTTCAAGCCTGATCCTTCCATCCCCGTCAGTGGGGATGAGGGAGTATGGGACAGCGAGGTGGGTGAGCGGGCGCATGACCGCATTGTGCTCCATCGCGCTGACCAGGACATGGTCGCTTGGTGTGAAGAGCCCGGCGGTAAGCGTATTGATGGCATGGGTCACGTTGAGGGCGAAGGTGACGTTTCGGCTGTCGGAGGCACCAAAGAGGGCGGCAAGCTTCTCCCGGCACTCATCGATTCGCCCCGCCGTCTCATAGGCGCGGTCATAGGCGCCTCTTCCAGTATTCACGGCATCGTGGGTGATGAAGGATGCGACCGCGGCGGCTACCGTCGGCGCTTTGGGCCATGCGGTGGCCGCATTATCGAGATAGATTGTACTCATTGCCCCATCCTACCACACGAATGTGAAAATTCCCATTGTGTTTATCTGTGAACAACGGGTATGATAGCGAATAACGGAGGAAGGATGAACGTCTCAAAGGAAAAGAAAGGTCTGATCGTCGCAGGCTCGATCACCGGGATCATCTCGGTGGTGCTCGTCCTGCTCGGAAACCCCGCGAACATGGGGTTCTGCATCGCATGCTTCTACCGCGATATCGCCGGTGCCCTGTCGCTGCACAGCGTGGCGGTGGTGCAGTATGCACGACCGGAGATCATCGGCCTGCTCCTCGGCTCGCTGCTCATCAGCATCAGGCGCAAGGAGTTTCGCCCCCGAGGGGGATCGAGCCCGGTGATCCGCTTCGTCATCTCGTTCTTCGTGATGATCGGGGCCCTGGTCTTCTTGGGCTGTCCCTTCAGGATGCTGCTGCGCCTTTCAGGCGGGGACCTCAATGCGCTGGTCGCGCTCGCCGGCTTCATCGCCGGCATCATCGCAGGCTCGCTCCTCTTGAACCGGGGCTTCACCCTCGGGAGGAGCCACACGCAGTCGACGCTTGAGGGAGGAGCCATCAGCGGGGTGTTCCTCGCCCTCCTCGTGATCCTGCTCTTCATCCCGTCGCTGCTCAAATTCAGCGCGTCAGGTCCTGGCAGCATGCGGGCCCCGATCATCGTCTCGCTCTCTGCCGGCCTCATCGTGGGGATTCTCGCCCAGCGCAACCGCTTCTGCATGGCCGGCGGCATCCGCGATCTCTTCCTCTTTCGCGATTCGACGCTGCTCTTGGGCTCCATCATGGTGTTGGTGGCCGCATTCATCATGAACCTGGTAACGGGCAACTTCCACCTCGGCTTTACCGGTCAAAGCGTCGCCCATACCGATTGGCTCTGGAATTTCCTCGGCATGGCCCTGGTCGGGTACGGCTCGGTGTTGCTCGGTGGCTGTCCGCTGAGGCAGACGATCCTTGCAGGGGAAGGGAACAGCGACAGCGCCATGAGCGTGTTGGGGATGGTCGCGGGCGCCGCGTTCGCCCACAACTTCGGCCTCGCATCCTCGGCCCAAGGGACGACGGTGGGAGGCAGAACAGCCACCATCCTCGGTTTTGTCGTCATCACAGCCATCGCATTGGTCATCATCCACGCACAGAAGAAGGAGGCAGTATATGGAAATTGATGCACGGGGTCTCTCCTGTCCACAGCCGATCATCGAGACACGAAAGGCGATTTTCGACAAGGTGACGAGCTTCTCGGTGCTCGTCGACAACATCGCGGCCAAGGAGAATGTGACTCGATTCGCAAAGACCCAGCACTACGATGTCGTCGACACCACCACCGAATACGGGTGGAAGTTGGATTTGGAGAAGCGATGACCGAGTTCATCGCCACCTTTTACAGCCAATACGGCGCGGTGCAGTTCCTCAAGCATGCCAAACAGCACCAGATCCCGTGCCGGCTCGCACCGGTGCCCAGAAGCCTCTCATCATCCTGTGGCACCTGTGCCCATTATTCTCACCACGAGTGGGACACCGGGTTTGTGATGAGGGATCTCGAGACCGTCTATCGAAGCAGCGAAGGGGGGTATGAGGTGGTCCATCACGGAACGTGACGGATTCTTCTCTCCTTGAATTCGGTGTCGTGATGTATGCTCACGGCACAACACACCATGCTCTTACACATTGATGGAAAGAGGGGACGCTCCCTCTCTTTGTCTGGACAATCCATCCAAAATCGGAAGAAATCGAATCTTTTTAAGAAGAAAACGTACCTTTTTCCACGGTTCGGCGTGAACGCGGAAGATAACACAACAAACTCAAGAGAATACCTCATGTACTTCTGGTCCGGCAGGCCGTAGCCTTTTATACAGGATGCGGCGTTGCCGCTATTCAACCATCCAGTTTTTTGATTCCTGAAAGGAGGATAGCATGAAAAAGACATTAGCTATTTTGATGGTTCTAGTGCTGCTGGGATCGGGCGTTCTGTTCGCAGCCGGCCAGAAGGAGACTGGTCTGATCAAGATTGGCATCGTCAATCTCCCACCAGAAGAGTCCGGATATCGACAGGCCAACGTTGAAGACATGAACACCGTCTTCTCCAAAGCCAATGGCTATGATGCAAAGCAGACGAACACCGGCGACAACAGCGAGCAGATCGCCGCCGCCAAGGGGTATATCCGCGACGGCGTGGACTATCTCCTGATCTCCGCGGCGAATGCCTCCGGATGGGACGACACCTTGAAGTCAGCCAAAGATTCCGGCGTCAAGGTAATTCTCTTCGACCGCTCGATCGATACCGACGAATCCAACTACCAGGCGGCCATTCTCTCCGACATGGCGTATGAAGGTGAGAAGGCGGTGGAGTGGGTCTTGGGCTTGGGTCTTGAGACGGTCAACCTGATCCTCATTCGCGGACAGATGGGTTCAGCGGCTGAGATCGGCCGGAGCGCAGCAGTGCTCGATGCCGCCAAGGCTGGGAAACTCAACATCGTCGCCGATGGAACCGGTGGAGACAGCTGGAGCCTTGAGGAAGCGCGCAGGGTCGTTGAAGCGGCCATCGCGGCAGGCAAGGATTTCAACGTCATCTACGCTCAGAACGACGGCATGGCACAAGGTGCGGTCCAGGCGCTTGAGGCAGCCGGCATCAGCCATGGCAAGGGCGGCAAGGTCAAGGTCATTGGATTTGACTTCAACCGATTCGCCCTTCGCAACGTACAGGCCGGGTACTGGGATGCCGACATGCAGTGCAACCCACGCCAAGCTGCTGAGATCTCCAAGTGGATCAAGAGCGGGAGCCTTCCGAGCGGAATCGTCTATCAAGAAGAGCTGCTCTTGACAACCGATACGATCACCGATGAACTTATTGATAAGTGGGGCATCAACGCGGACCCCGGCAAGGGTGTGATTACTCGCTAAGTATTCACCATCGCAACAATGCATGGATGCAGTGCGGTACGCGGATTCGATTCCGCGGCCGCACCGCAGTTGGTTTGGATCGTCTCAGTACAAGGAGGTCTTTGATTGCTGGGGAACACCATACTTGAAATGAGGGGCATCAGTAAATCATTTCCTGGGGTCAAAGCGCTGGACAGCGTTGACTTCACCCTGCGCTCAGGGGAGATCCATGCCCTCATGGGCGAAAACGGGGCAGGTAAATCCACACTGATCAAAGTCATCGCCGGAGCCTACGAGAAGGACTCGGGTTCCATCACCTTGGAGGGGGCGCCGATCCACTTCAAGGCGCCTCAAGAGGCGCAGAACAACGGAATCGGTACGGTCTATCAAGAGATCATGCTCTGTCCGAATCTGACTGTGGCAGAGAATATGTATATCGGCCGCAGCCACAGCCCCATCGTCAATTGGAAGCAGATGAATGAGCAGGGCCAGCGCTTGCTTGCATCACTCAATATCCCGGCACGGGCGACGCAGGAGCTCTCAAGCTGTTCGCTTGCCGTCCAGCAGATGATCGCCATCGCCCGCGCAGTCGATATGGACTGCAAGATCCTCATCCTGGATGAGCCTACCTCCTCCCTTGACGAAGATGAGGTGCATACCCTCTTTGCGCTCATGCGTGAGCTGAAAGGGCGCGGGGTCGGCATCATCTTCATCACCCACTTCCTCGAACAGGTCTATGAGATCAGCGACCGGATCACCGTGCTGCGCAACGGGAAGCTGGTCGGCGAATATGAAACCATCGCACTCCCCCAAATCGAGCTCATCTCCAAGATGCTGGGCAATGAGCTTGATGACATCACCGGTTTGAAAAAATATGAGCCGGATGTATCCGACGCCTCCATCCCGGTCTTTGAAGCGATCGGCCTTTCGAGCGTCGCCGGGGTACGGCCCTTCGACTTCACCATCCAAAAAGGTGAGGTGAACGGCTTTGCCGGGCTCCTCGGCTCAGGGCGCAGTGAGAGCGCCCGCGCCATCTTCACCGCGGACCGGACAACCGGCGGGGAGGTGCGGATGAAGGGGAAGCGGGTGAAGATCAAGACACCGCTCAATGCCATACAACACGGGATAGGGTATCTGCCGGAGGACCGTAAGGGCGACGGCATCATCGAGGACCTGTCGGTACGCGACAACATCATCCTCACCCTGCAGGTGCTCAACGGCTTCTTCAAGCCGTTCTCCTTGAAGCAGGCACAGGAATTCGCCGAGGAGTACATCGAGCGGTTGAACATCAAGACCCCGACGGCCGACACCCCGATCAAATCCCTCTCGGGAGGCAACCAGCAGAAAGTCATCCTGGCCCGCTGGCTGCTCACGCATCCGGAGTACCTGATCCTCGATGAACCGACGCGCGGCATTGATGTGGGGACCAAGGTCGAGATTCAGAAACTGGTGATCGCGCTCGCCCACGAGGGGATGAGCGTGACGTTCATCTCATCGGAGATCGACGAGATGCTGCGCACCTGTTCCCGATTGATCGTCATGAAGGACCGAGAGATCGTCGGGGAGCTGCGGGGATCGCAGCTGACGGAGAGCGCCGTGATGAACGTCATCGCGAAGGGAGGAAAGAAATGATGCGCAGCTTGATGAAACGCTTCTCCCACCTCTTCCTCCCCCTTTCGGTCATGGCGCTCCTGATCATCATCAACCTGGTGAAAGGCGCCGATTATTTCCGCATCACCATGGTCAACGGTGCCTTCTACGGCAACATACCGAATATCTTCTTCGGTGCCTCCGAGTTGGTCATCCTCTCCATCGGGATGACCTTGGTGACCGCAGCCTCGCGCGGTCAGGACATCAGCATCGGGGAGAGCGCGACCATCACGTCCGCCGTCTTCGTTCAGTATGTCCTGCAGGCCAATGAGGTCACCCTGCTCACCATCCTGGTGGCCTTCCTGCTCAGCTCTGTCGTCGGCTTGGCCCTCGGCGCGTTCAACGGCACCCTGGTCTCGATCTTCAAGGTCCAGCCGATGGTCGCATCCCTCATCCTCTTCACGGGGGGCAGGTCCATCGCCTTCATGATCGACGGAAAGCTGTCTCCCATCCTGGCAAACGATCTGTCGAACAAGATCGGCACCGTGATCCCGGGAATCCCGATCCAGACCCCCATCATCCTCACGGTCATCTTCATCGCGCTCACCGCAGTGCTCTTCAAGACGACGAATCTGAGGCTCTATGTGGAGGCGGTCGGGACCAACCCGAATGCGGCGCGCCTCAATGGCATCAATCCGAAGAAGGTCATCTTCCTGACCTTCTTGATCATGGGCTTCTGCTCGGCGTTCGCCGGCTTCATCGCGGTGAACAAGGCGGGTCGCCACGACAGCGTAAACCTGCTCAAGCTGATCATGATGGATGCGATCCTCGCCGTGGCGATCGGCGGTAACTCCCTCAATGGGGGTAAGTTCAGCATCACCGGCTCCATCATCGGCGCATACACCATCGAGATGCTGAACCGGACGCTGCTGAGGCTGGAGATCGAGCCGGCGATGATCAAGGTGTTCAAGGCGGTCTTCATCATCATCCTCATGGTGGTCGCATCACCGGTGGTCAGGGCCTCCATCACGAAGGTGGTGGACAAGGTTCGTGGCAAGGGACGGGGGGCGAGCGCTGCAATGACCGTGAAGGCGACCGGAGATGGGGAGAAGGAGGAATAGGATGGCGGGTGTGAATGCAATCAAGGGAAAGACACGGCTGTCGAACTCGAATCTTCTGTTCCTCATCGCTGCCATCATCTTTGTGCTGATGTACCTCTTCGCGATCATCATGTACCCGGGCAGCTTCTTGCAGTTCCAGACCTTCTTCGACTTGTTCAACCTCAATGCCCCGCTCATCATCATGACGCTGGGCTTGTGCATCGTCATGATCGGGGGAGGCATCGACATCTCCATAGGCGCGGTGTGCGGCTTGGTGACGATGGCCTGCGCCTTCTTCTTGGAATCCGGCATGGGGAGCATTTGGGGTGCCATCCTCATCTCACTGGGCATCGGCATCATCTTCGGGGTCTTGCAGGGCTACCTCATCGCCTATCTGGAGATCCAGCCGTTCATCATCACCTTGTCGGGGTTGTTCATGGCGCAGGGTCTGTTGACGACGCTGCACAAGGATCCCATCAACGTGACCGTGCCCGCCTTCGTGAAGCTGCGGGACTTCGACATCGTGATCAACTGGCTCGGCACGAGAAACCGATTGGGTGTCTTCATCCCGTGTGAGATCAAGCCGGGCACCATCATCGTCGCGATCCTCCTCGTCATCCTCGCCTCCCTGATGAAGTGGTCGCGCTTCGGGCGCAATGTCTACGCCGTCGGCGGCAATGCCCAGAGCGCCAACATGCTCGGCATCAACGTGAAGCGGACGATGTTCACCACCTACGTGATCAGTGGACTGACGGCCGGCATCGCGGGTTTCGTCTACATCATGACCACAGGGGCCGGCAATGTCGGCAACGCGGCTGGAGCCGAGATGAAGGCGATCGCCTCGGCCATCATCGGGGGCACCCTGCTCAACGGCGGGGTGGGGAACCTACTCGGCGCGCCGATCGGGACGCTGACGCTTCTGGTGATCAACGAGCTGATCCGCGCCGCGGGCGTGCAATCGAACTTCCAAGCGATGGTGAGTGGGCTTCTGCTCTACTTCTTCATCGTGCTGCAGAGCATCATCATGTCGCTTCGTGACAAGCGGGGATTCAAGATGGCCCTCCCACCCTGGCTCTCCCTCTCAAGCAAGGGGCAGGGCGAGACGCAACAGAAGCGGTGAACAGGGAGCGTCACGTCAGACATTTGTCCCCGCTTCTGAATTCGCGCGGCGAGATGCCGGTATGCTTCTTGAAGATATAGCTGAAGTAATGGGGATCGCCGAATCCTACATCATAGGCGATGTCGGCGCTCCGCAGTTGCGTGGTCAGCAGCAGCTCCTTTGATTTATTGATGCGGACCCGGGTAAGATAATCGATGAAGGTCTCACCGGTCTCCTGTGAGAAGATGGTGCTGAAATGGTTCGGGCTCACATCGGCGGCCGAGGCAACGGAGTGCAGGGAGATGTCTTGGTCGGTGAAGTGAAGCTGTATATACTGCTTCGCCTTCTGGATCATCGCATAGTACTTTCCCGCCGATCGTGAGTCCCGGAACTCTATGAAGGTGTCGAGGATCAAACGCACCCCTTCGCTGAAGGTCTCTCTGGAGCTCGCCATCTCTGAAAGCTGCGTCTTGTGCAGTCCCCAGGGGATGACCTCCTGGACGACACCCCCCAGTTCATCGATGATCTTGGAGATGGCCACCATGAGGTCACACAAGAGGTAATACCCGATGAGCGTGGTCTGGAGCGAGTGGTCGCCGATCATCTCTATATACTGGGCGATGATCTCATCGATGCCTGATTTCTTCACATACTTGAGGCGCTCCGATATCGGGCTTCCATCCAGTTTCAAGAAATCAATCTCGGAGAGGGCGTTGAGGTCATGGGTCCCGATGATGAGATTCTGGCCGGTCTTGGCGGAGAATTGCACCGCTTTCTCCGCTTCGGCATACGATTGGGACAAGCTGCCAATTCGCTCGACCACCGAGCCGATCCCGATCGTCACCATGCACTGTGTGTTGCGTTCAACCTCATATTTGATCGCCTGACCGAGCGTGTACACCGTCTCCTCAAGCGACTCGGCGCCCAGCTGCATCAACAACAAGATGATGGAATCCCGACTCTGGGAGAAGCACAACACCTCCTCCCGATTGTCGATGAGGCTGTTGATATGGAGCTTGGCGGTGATCAACTGCGCATAGTTCTCAGAGGTGGTGGAGAGCTTGATGAGGACGACCAGGTAGCCGTGGGCGATGAGGTCCAGGCCCATGTTCGCGCCCGCTTCAAGGGCATCTTCCGTATTGACGATCCCGGTCACCAGGTCGCATAACCAGCGTTCCCTGATCAGGTCCGTATTGGACTGGGCCTGTTGTTTGAGGTTCTCTATGCTGAGAAGATGCCGCTTCTCCGCCTCGATCGTATCCACCAGCTTGTTGAGCGTCTCCAGCATATCGGCGGCGGAAACGGGTTTGAGCAGGTACTCATCGACCCCGATCGAGATGGCCTCCTGGGCATACTGGAATTCGTCATGACCGGAGAGGATGATGATCTTTATCCAGGGAAGGATCTTCTTGATGATCCGCGAGAGGCTCAGTCCATCGACGAACGGCATCCTGATGTCGGTGATCAGGATGTCCGGCTTCACATCCTTCATGATGGAGAGGGCCATCTCGCCATCCGAGGCTTCGCCGACAAGGACAAACGGCCCCGGGCCCGACTGTATGCTGTTTCGCAGTCCTTCCCGTACGACGATCTCATCTTCTGCAATGAACACCTTATACATTGGACCCCGCCTCCGGGATGCTGAAATACACGGTAGTCCCCTCGGTATACCGACTTGTTATCTCCAGCTTTGTCTCTCTATCATAGTACAGCTCAAGTCTCTTGTTAACATTGTACAAGCCATAGATATTGTCCAAATCCTCGAGGTCGGCCGAACCGCTGATCTGCTGCATGATGTATGCAAGCTTCTCTTCGTTCATCCCGATCCCATTGTCCTGCACGGAAAAACAGAGGCGCTTGTCTTCTCGCCAGCCCTTCACCGTGATGCGTCCACGGCCCCGTTTATGCTTGATGCCATGGTAGAGGGCGTTTTCAACGAGCGGCTGGAGGAGCAGCTTCAAGATCTG
>Ga0123335_1006353_pt1 | contig 13813 bp, 10 predicted proteins | sample BiotimSIPDNA_2_FD_89707 | JGI IMG/M metagenome (GOLD analysis project Ga0123335, IMG submission 89707) | Anaerobic biogas reactor microbial communites from Washington, USA - Biogas_R2 time_0 SIP DNA | ecosystem: Engineered > Bioreactor > Anaerobic > Unclassified | place: Washington, USA... | reverse complement strand
CGTTTTGCTGAATTTGGCACGGTCTATCGTTACGAGCAGAGTGGAGAATTGCACGGTCTGACCAGGGTAAGAGGTTTTACCCAAGACGACGCCCATATTTTCTGTCGTCCCGATCAACTCAAGGATGAGTTTCTCAAGGTGGTTGACATTATTTTTATCATCTTTAAAGCGCTGGATTTTCAGGAATTTGAAGCCCAAATTTCTCTGCGCGATCCAAACAATCACGAAAAATACATCGGTAGCGAAGAAAACTGGGAAAAAGCAGAGCAAGCCATCGTGGAAGCCTGTGCCGAAAAGAACCTGAAAGTGAAGATAGTTCAGGGAGAGGCTGCTTTTTACGGCCCCAAGCTTGACTTCATGGTCAAGGACGCCATCGGAAGACGCTGGCAACTGGGAACCATTCAGGTAGATTACAACCTTCCCGAACGCTTCGAACTGGAATACATCGGCAGCGACAACAGCAGACATCGCCCGGTAATGATACATCGTGCGCCTTTTGGATCAATGGAACGCTTTGTGGCCGTGCTTATTGAACATACGGGAGGTAAATTTCCTCTCTGGCTGACCCCCGACCAGGTGGTGGTCCTTCCCATAAGCGAGCGTTTCAACGATTATGCCTACAAAGTGGCCGACTATCTCAAGCTTCAGGACATCCGTTGCCTGGTAGACGACCGGAACGAAAAAATCGGCCGGAAAATTCGCGACAATGAACTTAAAAGAATACCTTACATGCTGATAGTCGGGGAAAAAGAAGAAGAAAATTCAGAAGTTTCCGTAAGAAAACAAGGCGAAGGTGATACAGGTTCAGTTAAAATGACTACCTTTGCAGCGATTTTTTTCTCTGAAGTAGAGAAAATGATGAACGTAATATAGTTAAGTTTCTAAAAATTAATAATATACAACACAGGGACAAACATTTGAATGAAAAACGACGATATTAAATTTCAATACCGGATTAACCACAGAATTCGTGAGAAAGAAGTTCGATTAGTAGGCGATAATGTGGAAACAGGTGTTTACAGCATTCAAGAAGCATTAAAAATGGCCGAAGATCAACGATTGGATTTGGTGGAAATTTCACCTAAGGCCGTTCCCCCGGTTTGTCGTATTATTGATTTTCAGAAGTTTATATATCAAAAGAAAAAAAAGGAAAAAGAACAGAAAGCCAAAGCAACTAAGATTACCATCAAAGAAATTCGCTTCGGTCCGCAAACCGATGACCACGACTACAATTTTAAATTGAAGCATGCCATCGAATTTTTAAAAGAAGGTTCCAAAGTCAAGGCTTATGTATTTTTCAAAGGACGTTCCATTTTGTTCAAGGAGCAGGGAGAGCTCTTATTATTGCGCTTTGCCAACGACCTGGAAGACTATGGAAAAGTGGAGAATATGCCGGTACTGGAAGGCAAAAGGATGATTATTATGGTGGCTCCTATCAAAAAGAAAGCTGCAACCTCCTCTCCTTCCAAAAAGAAATCGGCAACAGACAAGCCTGGAAAAGATTCCGGTAGTGATAAAAAACAAGAATAAAAGACCGTGCGAACGGGTTGTAATACAATCAATTAAAAACAGTTTAAAGTAAAACAAAATGCCAAAGATCAAGACTAACTCCGGTTCAAAAAAGAGGTTTGCCCTTACCGGAACAGGTAAAATCAAAAGGAAACATGCATTTAAGAGTCATATTCTGACCAAGAAATCAACCAAGCGGAAACGCAATCTCACCCGAACCGGGCTGGTAGATAAAAGCGACATGAACAACATTCGTCTTTTGTTGGGTATGAAGTAATGCTATTCCTACATTGTTTATTACTTATAAATTAACCGAATGCTTTAGCCCATAAGATCATCTGAGAAGAATGACGCTAACATTCAAAAAAAATTACTACAATGCCAAGATCAGTAAATCACGTAGCTTCAAGAGCAAAAAGAAAGAAGATTCTATCCCTGACCAAAGGGTATTTCGGATCCAGAAAAAACGTTTGGACCGTAGCTAAAAATACTTGGGAAAAAGGTCTCACCTATGCCTATCGCGACCGCAAAGCCAAAAAACGCGAATTTCGTGCATTATGGATACAGCGCATCAACGCCGCTGCCAGACTGGAAGGTTTTTCATACAGCCGCCTGATGGGTGCTTTGCACAAAGCCGGCATCGAAATCAATCGTAAGGTTCTCGCCGATTTGGCCATGAACGAACCCCAAGCCTTCAAAGCCATCGTCGAAAAGGCCAAAAACGCTTAAGAAGGAAGAAAAATAAAGCGATATCCATAAAAAAGTCCCGAAAACATAAAGTTTTGGGACTTTTTTGATGCAAAATCAATTAATTCTCCTATATTTGTGTCACGGAAGTCGTGTCGATTTGATTTGGTAAACTCATCAATTAAAAAAAGAAACACCGAGACTCAGCTTAGGTTTTTCAATGGCGGGCCACACTTCTCAGGAAGCGCTTTTCGAAGCAAGGTGGATTACAAAGAAGACCGGCACTCAAATCCTGTCCATCGGAGTTTTCACATATCCATCGACACGGCTTCTTCTTTTTATCAACTTTCCCCACTACAATCCATTTTTACCATCCCTAAAGGAACATACTTTGCTAGGCTACGACGGGTAATTTATTTCATACCTGCAACAAACAAAGAGACCGCCCCTGGCGCACCCCGGGAGCAGTCTCTTCTACATATTAGATTTAAGGTGTTTCAGTATTTTATTCTCCTTTAATAGCTTTGATACCTGGCAAAACTTTGCCTTCTATGGCTTCGAGTAAAGCACCTCCGCCGGTAGAAACATAACTAACTCCCTTAGCCAGGCCGAATTTATTGACACAGGCTACGGAATCGCCTCCTCCCACCAACGAGAAAGCGCCTTTTTTGGTTGCTTCTACAACGGCTTCACCGATGGATTTGGATCCATGAGTGAAATTTTCGAATTCAAAAACGCCGGCGGGGCCATTCCATAATATGGTTTTGGAATTTTTAATGACTTCGGCGAAAAGGGCCTCGGTTTTGGGGCCTATATCCATGCCTTCCCATCCATCGGGTATGGCATCGATCGATACAAACTGAGTGTTGGCCTCATTACTGAAAGCATCGCCAACCTTGGAATCAATCGGCAAGACCAGTTTAACGCCTTTTTGTTTGGCTTTTTCCATCAATTCCAGGGCGAGCTCAAGCTTGTCGTTTTCGCAAATGGAATTTCCGATGCTGCCTCCCATTGCCTTGACAAACGTGAAAGCCATACCACCTGTAATGATAAGGTTATCCACTTTATCCAGCAGATTTTCGATGATATCTATTTTGGAAGAAACCTTAGCTCCCCCCATGATGGCCGTGAAAGGACGTACAACATCGCTCATCACTTTTTCAATAGCCAGCACTTCACTGTTCATCAGATAACCAAACATTTTGTTTTTATCATCGAAATAATCAGCAATAAGAGCTGTAGAAGCATGAGCACGGTGAGCTGTACCGAAAGCGTCGCTTACGTAACAATCGGCGTAAGAAGCCAATTTTTTGGTAAAAGCTTTCTGGCTTTCCTTGACTATTTTTTTAGCAGCTGCTTTTTCTTCGTCGCTGGCGTCTTCGGCCAAATCACGGGGTTTACCCTCTTCCTCGGCGTAAAAACGCAGGTTCTCCAACAGCAGGGCTTCGCCGGGCTTCAAAGCAGCTACCTGAGCGTCGGCCTTTTGACAATCTTCGGCAAAGTGTACGGGTGCACCCAGACAATCGGCAACGTGTTGCTGAATAGCCTTTAACGAATACTTTGGATCGGGATTCTTTTTGGGACGCCCCATGTGGGAACCTATGATCGGCATTCCGCCTTCCTTGATGATTTTCTTCAATGTAGGCATAGCAGCGCGAATACGCGTGTCATCGGTGATGTTTTTATTTTCATCCAGAGGGACGTTGAAATCCACCCTGACAAAAACCTTTTTCCCTGAAAAATTAAATTGCTCTATCGATTGCATAAAAGTATGAAGTAAGACGTCGCGAAGATAGAGAAATATTCTGTTATATGCTATTTTCTCCGGATTTTTTTTATTCCAGGTGGAAAACTTCTACTAAAGGTATAGTGATCGGAGAATTGTCGGGATTGGTTTCCATAATATCTGCCATATAATCCCACCATTTTTTTTGTATTTCATTGAAACCTAGATCCTGAGAAGACAGATTTCCTTCTACTTTTTGAACACCAAACAGAATATTGGTTTCTTCATCCAAAAAAATGGAATAATCGCTGACTCCGCTTTTTTTGATCAGTTCGGCAATTTCGGGCCAAATTTGATCATGGCGTTTGATGTACTCCTCCTTCATGCCGGGGATCATTTTCATTTTAAAGGCTACTCTTTTCATGATTTTACTATTTGCGAGTGTTAAGATGATCGGTACTCTCTCATTTAAGGTATTTATCCAGCCAGGCAAAAAATCTTCTTTGCCATAATATGGCGTTTTGAGGCTTGGAAATCCAGTGATTTTCGTCCGGGAAAACCAACAGTTCGGCAGGTATACCCCGAAGTATTGCAGCATTAAAAGCGGCCATTCCCTGCGAAGCCAGGATGCGGTAATCTTTTTCGCCGTGAATGCAAAGAATGGGTGTATCCCACTTATCCACAAAACGATGAGGAGAGTTGGCGTAACTGAGCCGGGCTGTTTTATTATCCCGTTCCCAGTAAGGACCACCCAAATCCCAATCGGCAAACCACATCTCTTCGGTTTCCAGGTACTGTTGTTCCAGATTGAAAATGCCGCTGTGCGAAATAAAAGCCTTGAAACGCTTTTCGTGGTTGCCGGCCAGCCAATAGACGGAAAAACCGCCGTACGAAGCTCCCACGCAACCCAAACGGTCAGGGTCTATATAAGGTTCTGCACTCAGCGCGTCAATGGCCGAAAGGTAGTCTTTCATATTCTGACCGCCGTAATCTCCGCTGATTTGTTCCAACCATTCCTGCCCAAAGCCCGGAAGTCCGCGGCGGTTAGGAGCCACAACAATGTAACCGTTTGCAGCCATCAGTTGTAGATTCCAGCGGAAAGACCAGAATTGACTGACCGGACTCTGAGGTCCACCCTGGCAATATAACAGGGCGGGATATTTCTTAGAGGAGTCAAAATGAGGAGGATACACTACCCAGACCAGCATTTCTTTATTGTCGGTGGTTTTAACCCAACGCTCTTCTACTCTGCCTAAACTGAGCTGATCATAAATCTCTTTGTTTTCGCGGCTCAAATCGAGCATCTCCCCGCTTTGGGGATCGATCCGGATAATTTCGTTAGCCTGCGATAGAGAATGTCTTAAACCGACCAGATACTCGCCTGCCACATGTACATCGGCAAAATCGTAGTCGCCACCGGTAATTTGCCTGATGGGACTTCCATCGGTAAATGCCTGATAAATATGCACTCTGCCATGCCAACAGCTCACAAAATAGAGCGATTTGGCATCGTCAGCCCATACCACAGAATTAGCTTCCTGATCGAAATCGGCAGTGAGGTCCTTCATTTTACCGGTGCTGAGCTCATAAACCATCAGACGGTTTTTATCGGACTCATAGCCATCGCGCGACATACTGCAAAAGGCCAGACTGCCTCCGCAAGGTGAAAATACGGGATTGGTATCGTAGCCGGGCAATTCGGCAGTAATGTTTTCAGTACGAAAGTTTTCTTCCAAAAAGCAGAAATAAATATCCGAATCGGTCGAGCGTGAATATTCGACACCTGTTTTTTTACGACAGGTATAAGCCACTATTTTCCCGTCGGGCGACCAAGCCAACTGCTCTATGCCTCCCCAAGGCTTCATTGGAGACTCAAAGGGCTCATCTTGAAGTAAATCACGCACATTGCTTAAACCTTTGGAGGAGAAATCGGCTACAAAGGGATGAGGAATAGTTTCTACCCATTCATCCCAATGCTTATACATCAGATCATCAATAATCCGGCCGGTGGTCTTATCTAAATCGGGATAATAATCTACCGCCCTTTTGCCGTATTTTACCTGGGCCACGTAGAGCAGTTTTTTCCCATCGGGCGAAAAACGAAAGGCATCTATGCCTCCCTCGACCGAGGTCAGTTTTTTAGGTTTTCTGCCGTCGGGCAGCATCTGCCATAATTGAGAACTGCCCGATACTGTAGAAAGATAATAGATTCTCTTGCCGTCGGCCGACCATTGGGCTGCCGATTCAGAAACGGCCGTAGCAGTAAGCTGCCTTCTATGTTTTCCCTCCATGTCGACCAAATACAGTTCCCGGTTTCCCTTGTTTTGAGTAATACTGTAATAGCTCACTCCGTACAAAACGGTCTTTTTATCGGGGGAAAGCTGGATATCGCTCACCCTGCCCATACTCCATAATATTTCGGGAGTCATTAGATCGCCGGTCAATTCAAGTTGAGGTTTGGTTATAGGAATTTCTTTGGACCTGCTATCCTCTTTTGGGGAGCAGGAAAAAATAAGTGCCGCAATAGCCATTAATATCGGTATTTTGTTGTTATTCATAACTATATAATATAAATACAAAGTTAATCACTAGCAAAGATATGCCGCTTTTCTAAAAAAACAAAAGGTGCCGGGGTATACCGACACCTTCAATACTTTAAGTTTGTTTGGTTTTATCCGAGGTAAGTCTTAAGGAATTTGCTCCTGGAAGTGCTACGTAAACGCCGTATGGCTTTTTCCTTGATTTGCCGGACACGCTCCCGGGTTAAACCGAATTTATCGCCGATTTCTTCCAGCGTCATTTCCTGACATCCTAAACCAAAAAACATTTTAACAATTTCGCTCTCGCGTTCTGTCAAAGTCGACAAGGCACGATCAATTTCCAGGCTGAGCGACTCGTTCATAAGCGAACGGTCGGCCATAGGGGAATCGTCATTGATCAACACATCCAGCAGGTTGTTGTCTTCTCCTTCCACAAAGGGAGCATCCACCGAAATATGACGGCCTGACACCTTGAGGGTATCGTTAATCTTGTCTACGGGGATATTCAACTCTTCAGACAACTCTTCGGGCGAAGGTTTCCGTTCGTTTTCCTGTTCGAATTTCGAAAATGCTTTGGTGATCTTGTTCAAAGAACCCACCTGGTTTAATGGAAGACGTACTATACGGGACTGTTCGGCCAGAGCTTGCAAAATAGATTGTCTGATCCACCACACGGCGTAGGAAATAAACTTAAAGCCTCTGGTTTCGTCGAATTTTTCTGCTGCCTTAATCAAGCCCAGATTACCTTCGTTAATTAAGTCGGGTAAACTCAAGCCCTGATTTTGATACTGTTTGGCCACAGAAACCACGAAACGTAAATTAGCACGGGTAAGTTTTTCCAAAGCTGCGCGGTCACCGTTGCGAATGCGTTGAGCCAGTTCTACTTCCTCGTCCACCTTGATAAGTTCTTCCCGTCCGATTTCCTGAAGGTATTTGTCCAGAGAAGCGCTCTCGCGATTAGTGATGGATTTGGTAATTTTAAGCTGTCTCATGCTTTATATAAAAAATAGGAGTGCAAAGATACGTTTTATTTTTGAATTATTCATTTTATTCCCAAATTTAATTCGCAACAGACTTTACTGAGTCAAATCTATTGCATAATAGGCTACTTTCCCGCTGGGATAAATCCCCACAATAAAAAGCGCAGCCTCACCGAAACCGGCATTTTTCTGAACATCGCGTACGATTTTCTCAAAATCAGCGACGGATTCAATGCGCTGGTCGTTCACTTTTAAAATGATAAATCCTTTGCGCACGCCGGCTTCTTTCAATTTTCCTTCGGTCAGTCCGCCTACCCGGATGCCATAGCTAATGTTCAATTGCCTTTTTTCGTTGGCGCTGAGTTCGTTAAAAGCAGCTCCCAAGACTTCTATGCCGGCCTCTTTGACAATGGTGGTACTACCTTGTAAATTGCGTAAAACCACATTCATATTCAACTCCTTTTTGTCTCTGAGTACGGTAAGTCTTACCTTATCGCCGGGACGGTAACGACTGATTTTTTCCTGTAACTCAGCTGCTCTGGTTACTTTTTCGCCATCAACGGCAATAACAATATCGCCTTCTTTGACGCCGGCATCCAATGCACCGCTGCGTTCACCAACAGCATGAATATACACCCCTTCGGTGACGTCTATTTTCTTCTCTTTAGAAAGTTCCGGAGTAATATCCGAAATATCGATTCCCAAGATGGCTCTTTGTACGGAACCGTACTCCTTGATGTCGGTAACTACCTTTTTAACAATGCTCACGGGCACAGCAAAGGAATAGCCCGAAAAAGCATTGGAGCTCGAAATGATCGCCGTATTGATTCCGACCAGTTCTCCCCTGGTATTGACCAGAGCCCCTCCGCTGTTGCCGGGATTCACCGCGGCATCGGTCTGGATAAACGATTCAATGCTGAGGTTTGAGTAGCTTTTATCCCGTTGTGCCCTATTGTTGCCTCCCAAAATTCCTATGCTCCTGCCCTTGGCACTGACAATACCTGCAGTAACCGTAGAAGTCAGATTCAGAGGATTACCGACGGCCAGCACCCACTCGCCAACCTTAAGTTCATCGGAATTTCCGAAGGTAATAAAACTGAGGCCCTTTTCTTCAATTTTAATCAGAGCAATATCGGTACTGGGGTCGGTTCCAATCACTTTGGCCTGATAATTACGCCTGTCGTTGAGAGTAACCGAAATTTCGTCGGCTCCTTCAATAACATGATTATTGGTAACAATATAACCGTCAGCCGAAATGATGACTCCCGAGCCATAACCGGTTTGGGGCTTCGGAGTCTGGTTGTAATCCCGGTAACCGAAGATATATTCAAAAATATCCATAGGCCCGCTGCTGCCGACCGACCTCATCGTTTTAGAGGCAATGTGAACAACAGCGTGTACGGTTTGGCTCGCAGCACGGGTAAAGTCCGTTTCTATGGCAGGCACTACTTCGGCCTTGACCAAACGCATGGGCTGTTCCCCATGATTGAAACTTCGTTCCTCGAGCGGTCTTACCAAACGATCAGATAATTTGGAAACCGTTAAATACGAAACTCCGGCGCTCAACAGCACCAGCGATAAGACGATTAAAAAATTTCTCCAAAACTTTTTCATTGCAGTATGATTTAATATTCTGTTTGTTATTAAGATGAATTTTTATATATAGCTACAAAAACAATTCCTAAACGGATGAAACATGTTTTTATTTCATCCCAATTAACAGTGCCTTGCTGTTATTAATAATGATTATTTGCCTCCTTAACAAGATTTTAGGATTAATGAGTCTCTCTTAAAAAAAACGAACGATGACCATTGTATTTGTACGGACATTTTGTCAGTACAGAATATTCAAAAAGTAAAAAAGGAGACAAAATGGTATAAATAACAAATTATGCACTATTTTTGCATCCAAGCAGAGAACCGGCTTGTCGCTTTTTTAAAAGAGGAAAGTCCGGGCAACGCAGAGCGCCATACTTTCTAACGGAAAGCTATTTGTGAAAGTAGAGTTAAGGTAACAGAAAATAACCGCCTCCGCAGGGAGGTAAGGGTGAAAAGGCGGGGTAAGAGCCCACCGCTTCTTCGGCGACGAAGAAGGCCGTACTACTTATGGGTTGCAAGGCCAAGTATACCGGCGATTCAGGGTTGCTCGCCCGATGTCGGAGGGTAGGCCGCTGGAACTTTGTGGCAACACAAGGTCAAGATAAATGACAAGCGCTTAATAATAAGCACAGAACCCGGCTTACAGGTTCTCTGTTTTTTTAGACTTTCGAATATGGTTACATATATCACCCATTAAATTATTGACCACAAAGGCTCATGGAAACTTCCCCAAAAAATATCCGCCAACGGATCCGGAGTTTTTTAAGCTTCATCTCCAGAGACATCTGGCGAATTTCCGAACACGAAGTCGGCGGATTGAGACATCGCTTCTACAATATTATAAGAACGATTATTCTTGCCGGTAAAGGTTTTTCCAATAATGAGCTGGTAACCAAAGCATCTTCCCTTACCTTCTTTTCGCTCTTTGCCATAGTGCCTCTTTTGGGTCTGATTTTGGGTATTTCAAAAGGTTTTGGCTTTCAACGACTTATCGAAGAACAATTGATCAGAGCTCTACCCGGTCATACCGAGGTCCTGGACTTTTTATTCGACCTTGTAGAATCAGTACTGGATGTAGCAGGAAGCGGAGTCATAGTCGGTATAGGTATTTCGTTTCTGATTTTGTCTGTTTGGGCTATTCTCAACAACATTGAAATCTCGTTTAACAAAATTTGGCAAATACCGAAAAGCAGAAGCTTCTTCCGTAAGATTGCAGACTATATGGCCATATTGTTTGTCATTCCAGTCTTATTGATACTATCGAGCGGCGCTTCTATCTTTCTCAGTGCTATGATGGAGAAATCCAGCATTTTGTCGGCTGTCAGTCCCCTGGTGAATTTTTTAATGAAATTATCCCCCTTTCTTATCTCCTGGTTGTTGTTTACTATGCTGTACATCCTGGCGCCCAACACCAAAGTGCGCTTTAAAAATGCCGCTATTTCGGGCCTGATTGTGGGAACTGCTTTCCAGGTTTTCCAAATTATATACATAGGCGGTCAGTTGTGGGTGAACCGTTACAATGCCATCTACGGTAGTTTCGCTGCTTTTCCTCTTTTGCTGTTATGGTTGCAGCTGGCATGGATTATGGTTCTTTTTGGAGCCGAAATCACTTTTGCCTCCCAAAACATACAGAACTTCTTTTTCGAAAAGGAAATCAAAAACATCAGCGACCGCTACAGTTATTTCACTATTCTCATGATCACAAGCATCATATGTAAACGCTTCGAAAACAGAGAGGCTCCCCTTTCGGCCCTGGATATTTCCACCATGTACCGTATTCCTTCGAGGCTTACGCAACGAATTCTGAATCTGTTGGTTGAAATGAAAATTATCAATCAAACCGTCAGTGACGAAGATAAAAGGTCGCTTACCTACCAACCGGCCATGGATATTAATCAGATCACAGTGGGCATGATTCTCAAATCGGTGTTTAATTTTGGGACCGAAGATTTCAAAATGGACATTCAGGGACGTTTCCGCCGGCATTGGAATATTATGCTGAACATAGAGAGGGAATTAATGGCTAAGGGAGATCAGATATTAATCAAAGATTTATTATAAACTCAATCAACTAACACTATTCACTTAAATTACACTTCTATGGCAAAATCAAGAACTACTTGGATCATTCTAATAATTGTAGTCCTTATTGGACTGTGGCTGATCAGGATATACAACAGCCTGGTAACGGCAGACGAAAATGTTTCTACTGCCTGGTCACAGGTGGAGAATGTGTATCAACGCCGGTTGGACTTGATTCCCAACTTGGTGAACACCGTGCAAGGAGCAGCCGATTTCGAGCGCAATACCCTGAACGAAGTTATTCAGGCCCGTGCTGCAGCCTCTTCGATCAATCTTGACGCCGCTAACCTGAACGAAGCCAATCTGGCAGCTTTCCAACAAGCACAGGACGGACTGGGACAGGCCCTGAGCCGGCTGATGGTAGTTGTTGAACGCTACCCAGAACTCAAAGCCAATCAGAACTTCCGGGACCTGCAATCGCAACTGGAAGGCACCGAAAACCGTATTGCCGTTGAACGCAATCGTTTCAACGAAGCGGTAAGAATATACAACACTTCTATAAGGCGCTTCCCAAAAAATTTGATCGCCGGAATATTCGGTTTTGAGGCCAGAGCCTATTTCCAGGCCGAAGATAATGCCCAGAAAGCTCCTCAGGTACAATTTTAACTTATGAAGCATCTGTTGCGAGGCAGTTTGCTGGCCCTGACTTTCTGGCTGGCACTCTGCGTTCAGGCTCAAATTCCCCAAAGGCCTGTCCCTCCGAGGCTGGTCAACGATTTTGCCGGCTTGCTGAAGCCTGCTGAATCCTACTATCTGGAACGCAGTTTGGTGGCGTTTGACGATAGTACTTCCAACCAGATTTGCCTGGTCATAGTAAACGATTTGCAGGGGATGGATGTGCTGGATCTGGCCTTTAAAATCGGAGAACAATGGCAGGTGGGCCAAAAAGGCTTTGACAACGGACTTGTTTTACTAATCAAAACCAAAACAGATACAAGAGGAGAAGTTGCCATAGCCACCGGTTACGGCCTGGAAGCGGTGCTTACCGATGCCGTCTGCAAACGCATCATCGAAGAAGAAATATTGCCCCAATTTAGACAGGATCGCTATTTCGAAGGAATACAAGCCGGCCTGGACCGTATCAAACTCATTGCTTCGGGAGAATACAGCTATTCTTCCTCAGAGGGAGATGGCGCAGCCGGTTTTGCCTTTTTTGTTTTATTTATTGTTTTTATAATTGTTTTCCTTGCACTGGTAAGCAAAAAACACAAAGGGAAGAACGGTGGTAGCGACGGCAACAAAGGTAAAGGCGGCCTGAGCGATTTGTCCAAAGCCATAATACTGAGCGGTATGTTGGGGGGGCGCAACAGAGGTGGCTCCTGGGGTGGAGGCAGCTCAAGCGGAGGATTCGGAGGTTTCGGCGGCGGACGCTTCGGTGGAGGAGGCGCTAAAGGCGGTTGGTGATAAAAGTCTAATCTTCTTTATTTTTTTCGTTTGGCTCCTCGAGGGCTAATACCGATTCGCTCTCTTGTTTTACGATGATTTTGTCGATTCTGGCTCCGTCCATGTCTACAATTTCAAAGCCGAAACCTTTCCAATGAAGCCTCTCCCCTTCCTCGGGAATATGCTCCAACAAACTTAAGATCAAACCGCTGATGGTGTTATAATTGAACTCTGAATAGTAGTCTTCCAAATCAAAATGAGCGAGAAAATCGTAAAAGGAAGTCTGTCCGTCGACCAGCCATCCCCCTTCTTCGCGTTCCATAATCTCCTGTTCTTCATCTTGTTCCGGCACTGAACCTATTAAGGCGGTCATAATATCCTTCAGGGTTACAATACCCTGAATTTCACCAAATTCGTCGGTAACCAGTCCGTACTTAACGTAAGCTTGTTTTATTTGTTCCAAAGCTCTGTATACATTCAGATTTTCGGGCAAATACAAAGCAGGGTGAACGAGCTCCCTCAAATTGAAATCCGGCCGGTCAACCTGAAGAAAAAGATCTTTAAGAAAAACCACTCCCAGTAGTTCGTCGAGTTCACCGTCGGCCACAGGATATACTGTAAACAAGTTTTGTTTAATCAGGTCGCTCAAATACGTGTTATCGCGGGAAACATCCAGCCACACCAGCTCACTGCGGTGAGTCATGATCGATCCCACATTGCGATCCCCCAACGTGAACACCCTTTCCACGATATCCTGTTCTACCTCTTCGATTTCTCCCCCTTCGGTCCCCTCCTGAATAATAGCCTTGATTTCTTCTTCGGTCACTTTACCTTCTTCGCCGGCACTGATGTGAAACAAACGCATCAGTCCCCGGATGGAAACCGATAAAATCCAAACAAAAGGAGCTCCTAGTTTGGACAGCAGCTCCATGGGGCCGACAACGATCTTGGATGTTTTTTCTGCAGCGCTCATACCTATGCGCTTAGGCAGTAACTCGCCAAATATAAGGGTAACATAGGTAACTACAATCACTATTATTGTCTTGGAAAGCCCCGAAGCAATAGGCTCCAACAAAGGCCATTTAGACAAAAAACGGGCAAAATCACCGGACAGGGCTTCGCCGGAATACAAACCGGTCAAAATGCCTATCAGTGTAATGCCTATTTGAATGGTCGACAGGAAACGTTCCGGCTTTTCCGACATTTTAAGAATACGCTTCGCTGCCAGATTGCCTTTTTTGGCGTCAATTTCCAGGCGGCTTTTGCGAGAAGAAACCAAGGCGATTTCCGACATCGACAGAAAGCCG
>Ga0123335_1006352_pt1 | contig 13813 bp, 13 predicted proteins | sample BiotimSIPDNA_2_FD_89707 | JGI IMG/M metagenome (GOLD analysis project Ga0123335, IMG submission 89707) | Anaerobic biogas reactor microbial communites from Washington, USA - Biogas_R2 time_0 SIP DNA | ecosystem: Engineered > Bioreactor > Anaerobic > Unclassified | place: Washington, USA... | reverse complement strand
GCTTTGATCAATATACACCTCGATGTCTTGATATCTTATCCCCCATAACTCCAAACATCGATCACGGTACAACTCGTATGACTTATCTAAAAAGTGTATACCATGTGCTGACCTACTCACAATGATAAAAAATTGTCTCTTGCGTGTATTACCTTGATTTGATATAATCTTGTTATAGAAATTTACCAAATTAATTAGAATTGATAGAAATTCAATACCTGATTGTCAAAGACCTTTAAACCAGGTATTAAAACCCCAAGACTCACAAGAAAAAATTTGCTTATCAAAAATTTCAAAGTTATTTATGGTCAGGAAGAATTTACGAGTTTCCCAGCAAAAACCATGTCACTTGCAAATAAAAATACAAGTCCAGACATTAAAAATCAGAAGTTAAATTAAAAAAGGAATCCAGGGAGAGATGGACATATTTGAATTAGAGAAAAAGAATATCACCGAATTACGGAAAATGGCAGAGGAATTAAATTTCCCCAAACCGGTCCGTTATAAAAGAGAGGGGTTGATCGTCAAGATCGCCCAAACCCTGGGAGAGGCCGAAGGCCTGGAGATAAGGGGTGGGGTTCTGGAGATCATGAACGAAGGGATCGGTTTTCTGCGTTCAAACTACCGTATTGGTCCGGAGGATGTATATGTTTCCCAGGCCCAATTACGTCGCTATGAATTACGCAGTGGAGACCTGGTTATCGGTCACGCGCGTCCTCCCCGTGAGTCAGAAAGGCATTATGGCCTTTTAAAGGTTGAATCTGTGAATGGCCTTGACCCTGACAAAGCACGCCAAAGGCCAAAGTTTGAGTCGCTGACACCAATTTTTCCAGAAAAGCGACTGAACCTGGAATATGATCCCAAGATCACTTCCATGCGGCTGATCAATTTAATCGCGCCTATTGGAAATGGTCAAAGGGCGATGATCGTCTCACCACCCAAGGCAGGAAAAACCACCATCCTGAAAGATATCGCCAATGCAATTTCCGCCAATCACCCGGAGGTCAGGCAGATCATGTCGCTTATCGGTGAACGCCCGGAAGAGGTGACTGACATGGACCGCTCGGTGGATGCTGAGGTAATTGCCAGCACATTTGATGAGCCGGTTAATTCGCACGTGCGGATGGCTGAAATTTCTCTTGATCGTGCAAAGCGCCTGGTTGAAAATGGGTTGGATGTGGTGATCCTGATGGACTCCTTAACCCGCTTAGCCCGCGCATACAACCTGGTGGTGAACCCGTCAGGCCGGACCCTATCCGGCGGTATGGACCCATCAGCGCTATACCCGCCAAAACGATTTTTCGGCGCGGCGCGAAACCTGGAGGATGGCGGCAGCTTGACGATCGTAGCTACAGCCCTTGTGGATACCGGTTCACGCCTGGATGATGTGGTATATGAAGAATTCAAAGGCACAGGCAACATGGAACTGCACTTGTCTCGCCGATTGCAGGAAAGGCGCATATTCCCGGCGATTGATATTGAAAAATCATCAACCCGGCGCGAGGAATTGCTGTTGGGACCTGAAACCTTGCAGAAAGTCTGGCTGATGCGGCGTATGTTCCTGCAGATGGTGGGAAATCCCCCCCAGGGTGCCGGCATGGATGTGGCTGTTGCGACTGAAGCAATCATTCAACGTATGAACAAGACAAAAACGAACGCTGATTTTCTCGATTCCCTGGCGAATGATCTGTAATATCGAAAAAATTATCTCGAGTGACTGAGTTGACTGATTCAAACGAACAAAACCAAGAAAATCGACCCCTCCATCCTTTGTTGGTCGTCCTTTCATGGATAACCACAATGATCATTGCCGGGGCATTAATATCCATTTTGGTTTGGCAACCCCGCATTGCCCAATCCATGGATGAATTTAAAGCCCAGCAGGTTGTGGTGCCTGTCATTGTTGAGTCTGAAGATGTACCCCTTGAAGTGCTTGAAAGCATGCCCGAGTTTATGGTCAGTGATGAAGAAGATCTGTTAACCAGGGAACCTTTAACCCACACAGAAGTTGACAAAATCCTGCGACCGTCAGCCATCAAATATACTGTTGAGCAGGGCGATGCCATTTTCCGGATCTCCAAAAGTTTTGACATCTCTCCAGAGACATTGCTTTGGGCAAATTATGACGTTTTACAGGATAATCCCCATTACCTGTCTGTTGGCCAGGAACTGACCGTTCCTCCCACCAATGGCATCTGGTACAAGTGGAAAGATGGCGATACATTACAGGGTGTGGCAGACAAATACAAAGCTAATGTCGATGACATCATATACTGGTATGGAAACAAACTGGACTTGACCAAACCGGAGGTCAGAGCTGGTACTTATATCATGATCCCTGGCGGAGAAAGGGAATTGCAGCAGTGGGTTGTACCCACCATTCCTGTCGGCAGGGCTGGCGTGGTCAGTAATGTCTTGGGACCCGGTTCATGTGATACCAGCGGCGTGAGTTATTGGGGCGGCAGTGGCTTTTTGCTTGGCCGGCAGACAATCATTACCTGTCTGGCAATGATTACTGGTCGGGTCACCTGGCGATCGATATCGCTGCCGGTGATGGCGCACCAATTTATGCTTCGGATGGTGGATTGGTTGTTTACTCAGGTTGGATAACCGGTGGTTATGGCAACATGATCATGATCGATCACGGCAATGGATACCAGAGCCTGTATGCTCACATGAGTGCCCTGGTTGCCAGGTGTGGTACGACCGTTTACCAGGGCCAGGTGATCGGTTATTCAGGCATGACCGGTGGAACTTCCACAGGCCCGCATCTGCACTTTGAGATCCGCTACATGGGTGGGTTTGTCAGCCCATGGGACTATCTGTATTGATATGATATAATGCCCTCGCAATTGGCTCCAGTAGCTTAAATGGATAGAGCAAGGCACTCCTAACGCCTAGGTTGGGGGTTCAAGTCCCTCCTGGGGCATAAAAAAAGCGGTTTCGCAACCGCTTTTTATTTTTAATCAGAGATCAATCAAAATTGATCGTCTACCTCATCACTCGAGTCGTCTTCATCAAAATCATCGTCATTTTCACTGTCTTTCCGAACCCATAAGATGAGCATATCACCTTCTTCGGTATTTAATGCCTGGGCTGCCATGATCGGTGTTTGCTTTGTCATCCCGATCCTGTCGCGGTATTCAAGGAACATGGTCACCTTGTGATGCCAGGCATGATGACAACGGTCAAGCAATTTTTCGCCATTAAAGGTCCTCAACGTAGTGCGCACAGTATCATACAATACAGGGCCTTCGATCAACCCCATCGCCCAGGCTTGATGTGTGGCAACAGGAGCCTCGTGAATGGGCTCAAAAATGGGTGTAGGTCCTTCAATGATTGTAATTTTGTTATCCATAATTTTGAGTCATGATAATATCACGAAAAACGGGATTCTGAAGAATTGAAATGGATTCTAATGAAGCATTAATTAAAACACCAGGTGAGGAACTCACCTGGTGTCGCTTCGCTTGAAATAACTCACGGTCTAGGGGTATGTGTTGTTCCAGAACCAGTTGTAGGCATAATATCCATTGGCAGCTTGCAGACGGATTGAAATTCGATCCAGCCCGTAAAGTGCTGCCGGGACGGAAAATGTTTGTGTGAATTCCCCGCCAACGCCAGAGTTGATCGTGGATACAGAATACCCGCCAATGCCGGTTGTCCACATTTTTCCCATGGTGACCACAAAATCTGTATTCTTCGGGAAGTTAAGTGTCTTAACTGTCACCGTGTTATCCTCATCAACTGCAGTGATGAAGAAGGATGGGAACCCGGTATAACCTGGATCGGCAGGTACGCCAGGATCAGCAGCTTCCTCGGTATTGTTCCAGAACCAGTTATAAGCGAAATAACCACTGGTTGATTCAAGCCGGATGGCGATCCTATTAAGGCCCTTCAAATCCACAGGGATAGAATATGTATCAGTGAAAACACCACCTTCACCAGAATTGATCGTTTCCACCAGGAAACCGCCAATGCCTTTTGTGCCATAAGCGCCCATCATGACTTTAAAATCAACATTCTTGGGGAAATTGAGGGTTTTTATGGTAACGCTGGTATCTTCAACCACGGATTCGATATGAAATGTCGGGTAGCCAGTATAGCCAGGCTGACAAGCACAATCGTCTTCCGGGTCATTGTAGAACCAGTTATAAGCGTAGTAAGGCGTGTCAACACCTTGCAGACGGATGGCAATTAACTCCCGACCCTGTAAAGCTGCCGGGATTAAGAATGTGCCGTAAAAAGAGCCGCCAGTGCCGGTATTAATCGTTGTGACCTCTATACCACCTACTCCCAGGGTGCCATATTCGCCCATCAGTACTTTATAGGTTTTGTTGGCAGGAAAATTGTAAGTATAGATGGTTACATCTTCATCCTTTTCGACTGTAACAATGCTGAAAGTTGGGATAGTCCCCGCCTGTACCTGCCTGGGGGGAATAACGAATGATATTACCAGTAGAATAACGATAATTAAGCTAAAAGTGTATTTCTTGTTCATGATGCTCCTTTCATCCTACTCTGACCACGTCTCATGTTGTTGTGGACTTATATTATTGCACTTTATATAGTAAAGAGTCAATACCCTGTATCAATTTTCACCAGATTATCGACATTTGATAGACGAAGAATGCTGTGAAAAGTTCCAATTAAACAAAAACGCCCCTGAGGAGGGGCGTTAGTGGTGTATTATTTTTTGTTGATCGGTATGCTTCTGGGAATGGCAGCTTCAGCCTTGGGGATGACCAGGGTTAATACCCCATTATCCAGGGTGGCCTCGACATTTTCCGGGTCCAGCAGTGTCGGCAGTGAAACCGTGCGGTTGAACTTGCCAGAGGGTAATTCAGCCAATAAGTACTCGCTATCCTTGCTGCGCTCGACCTTGAGCTCGCCCGAGATGGTGACGATCTCGTTGACGATCTGGATATTGACATCGTCTGGTAGAACACCCGGCAGGAAAGCTTTTAGTGTGAATTTATCACTTCCAGCGCTAATGTCCAGGGGAAAAGAAACCTGTTCCTGGTAATCTGGCTCGTATTCATTAATGAATCTCTCCAGGGGATGCTGGCGCCTGTTGCCACGAAAATATGGGTTCAAATAGATTGTCATTTTTGCCTCCATTGTTAACTTGTTTTGTATGGGATAAAAATACAACTTGAGTGTAAGAATCGTGCAAGCAAAATATCGGATTAATATAAGAAAATGAGTGGTCATGGTGATTATTTTTGTCTGCATCAGGTTAACCAGATAAATTTAGCTGTATGATTTAATCGTATAATGAGTAGAGTGATAAAGAAATTCAGGAGTGAGTAATGCAGGAAATTGCCAAGGACATTTTTATTGAGACAAAATACTCAGGCGTTGTGGTTGGTGCGATCTGTACCAAGCATGGCAATATATTGATCGATTCCCCATTCCGCATTGAGGATGTTAAAAGTTGGCGGGTTACTCTGAATGCCAAGGGTGGCATGAGTGAGAGGCTGTTGATCAACCTGGACACACACATGGATCGCACCCTGGGAGTAAAAGGCATGGAAAGCCCTGTCATTGCCCAGGCGAATGCGATCTCCATGGTCAAAAGCCGGCCTGGTGCATTGCGCGCCCAGGAGCTTGAGGCGGGTGCCATGTGGGAGACATATGATGGCCTGAGCAACATGCGCTGGATCCCTCCGGAAATCACTTTTGAAGAAAAACTTTCCATTAACTGGGGCACGATGGAAGTCGTCCTGCATCATCATTCCGGGGCAAATTCGGCAGGGATCTGGGTGGACATTCCTGATGAGAAACTTGTGTTTGTCGGGGATAGTGTTTTGGTCACCCAGCCGCCGTTCCTGGCTTTTGCCGACCTTGAGGAGTGGCTAAAGGATATAAAGACACTGCTTTCACCTGCTTATCGTAATCATGTCATTGTAGGTGGCCGGAATGGAATCGTGACCAAGGATGATGTGCGTGAAATGGCGAAACTCATAAAAGGTATTCAGACAGCCTGCAACCGTGTCCAGGAAAAGGGGGTTGCACCGGATACAGCGACCCTTCTGGCTGAGAAGATAAATAAGAATTTTGAAGATCAAAAAGAGAACCGTGAAGTGTTCATTAACCGCCTGAAGTGGGGGTTGACCTCTTATTTTGATCAACATCACTTTCCAAAAAAACAATAATTCCAGGTTGGTTATATATCGATGAAACATGATGATTATGTGCCATTGTTGAACCTTACCCGCGGGGAGGTTATTGAATCATGCCATTTTGGTGCATTTGTTGTTGCCGATCGGGAAGGAAAGATCATTGCATCCGAGGGGAACTCTGCCACGCGTACATTTCCCAGGAGTTCCATGAAACCGCTGCAGTCGCTGGCTTTCCTCGAAAATGGCGGTGACCAATACTGGGGGCTTACACCAAAAGAGATTGCGATCACCTGCGCTTCACACTCGGGGACCGATCAGCATGTGGAGGTTCTCAAAAACCTGCACTCCAGGATCGGCATCAGTGTGAATGACCTGAAATGCGGCGTTCACTGGCCAATGGACAAGGCAACAGCTGAAGCCATGAAGGCGAAGAACGAAGTGCCAGATGCCTACAGGCATAATTGTTCGGGAAAACACACCGGGATGCTTGCTTTTGCAAAGATGCAGGGGCTGCCATTGGAAGACTACCTTGAACTTGACCACCCGGTTCAGCAGACCATCCGGCAGGTTGTTGCCGAAATGTGCGATCTGGACCCCTCAGGCATTCAACCCGGGCTCGATGGGTGCAGTGCACCTGTATATGCCCTGCCGTTGCAGAATTTTGCCATGGCCATCGCCAGGTTATGCGACCCTGAAGGTTTGAACCCACAACGGGCAAGTGCCAGTCAGCGGATCTTTTCCGCGATGGCATCACACCCTGAGATGGTGGCTGGACCCGGAAGGTTTGACACGATATTGATGCAGGCAATGAATGGCAAATTGATCGCCAAGGGCGGTGCTGAAGGTTACCAGTGCATGGGTATCAAACCCGGGGCGTTGGGAAAGGGTTCCCCGGCTTTGGGTATAGCTTTGAAGATCTCTGATGGCGATCATGCCAAAAGGGCAATTTCATCAGTTTCCCTGGCAATCCTCGAAAAACTTGGATTAATGGATGTCAAAGTTTCATCTGCCATGCAGGAATTTTCAATGCAGAAAATCTACAACTGGCGTCATCTTGAGGTTGGCGTGATGCAACCTGCTTTCTCAATGGACCAGGTTTCATGGCGATAGATCCAACGGCAGAATTGACTGCCATTCACCGCCAGAGACTTGACCAGGTCCATCAGCGACTTCTAAAAGTTTGGGGTGCGCCGGAATGGCGTGAGCCATTGGCCCCTGTGGCTGAACTTGTTTCGACCATCCTTTCGCAAAATACCAATGATATCAACCGAGATAAAGCGTTCATGTCTTTGACTGAACGGTTTCCAACCTGGGAAGCTGTCCGGGACTGTGACACCGAGGAGCTCATTGAGACGATCCGCGTTGCAGGGTTGGCCAATCAAAAAGGTCCCCACATCCAGGAGGCATTGCAGAAGATCACAGCCCACAGTGGAGAGATATCCCTGGATTTCCTGAGGTCCATGCCGAGGGATGATGCAAGGAACTGGTTGACTGAATTAAAGGGGGTTGGACCCAAAACAGCTGCCATTGTGCTGCTGTTTTCAATGGGCATCCCGGCTTTCCCTGTGGATACGCACATTTTCCGGGTGAGCGGCCGGCTAGGTCTGCGACCTGGCAACCTGGATCGCGAAAAAACACATACCTACCTGGAAGCTATTGCCCCGGATGGGTCATTTGAAGCTCTGCATTTGAATTTGATCAGGTTGGGTCGTGAATTATGCCAGGCGCGCAAGGTTTTTTGCGGAAGTTGTTTTCTGAGTGACATCTGCCCTTATGATGACAAGATCCTGCAGAATGTAAAATAGCCTGGTAATTATTTCCCTGGTACAGCTAATTCTCCAAGCATTGACCAGGGTCCAGTCCAAGTAATTTTTACAAGTCGCTCCATTCCCAGGAGTTTCTCCGGGCTTTCAATGAAAACCAATTTATTGGTTGGGGTTCTTCCCCGCCAGCGATTTTTGGAACTACCTTCAAATAGGACATCCACATTCCGATCCAGGTAAGCAGCATTGATCTCGGTGCTAATTTTCTCCTGCAGATCTTCGATCAAGCGAAAGCGGCGCATTTTTTCCTCACTGCTGACATCATCAGGAAGAAAACGGGCAGAATAGGTGCCTGTCCGCGGTGAATACCTGGCGAGGTGCACCACATCCAGCTTCAAATCAGCCAGAAGGTCATAGGTGTTCTGAAACTGTTTATCGCTTTCACCGGGAAAACCGACGATCACATCTGTGCCGATCGAAACACCTGGAATACGGGTACGGATCTTTTTTACCAGGTTGCGGTATTCCAAGGAAGTGTAACCCCGCCTCATGACCTCCAGGATCTTATCGTCCCCGGCCTGGATGGGCACTTCGATGTGGGGCATCACTTTAGGCAGGGTGAACACACTGTCTATCAATTCATCTGTCATGTAATTGGGGTGCGAGGTCAGGAAACGAATGCGTAATAACCCGGGAATGCCTGACAATTCCCTGAGCAGATCAGAAAGGCTGGTTTTTTGTTCAAGGTCCAGGCCATAGCGGTCAACGATCTGGCCCAGCAGGACAATTTCTCGGACTCCCTGGCTGGTCAAAGCGTGTGCTTCTTTCAATATCTCATCCATCGGTCGGCTGACCTCTTTACCGCGCCGGAAGGGGATGATGCAATAGGCGCAGGCATGCGAACAACCCAGGACAACAGGCAGATTCGCTGAGACCAATTTCCCGCTTTCGTACCGGGGGAGGATGTAATCTTCATCAACAATGGCATCAATTTTTTGTCGCCATTCTTCATTTTGTGCTTTGCCGGACCGATCTGCCAGGAATTGAAGCAGGGGCATGGGATCTGAGGGGGGAGAAAAAACATCCACCCATGGAAAGCGCTTCTTAACCAGTTCATTACCATGGATCCCGATCAGGCATCCCATCAGGTTTATCACCAGGTCGGGATTGCGCTGTTTCAGGGGTCGCAGCGAACTAAGGCGCCCTATGGCTTTATTTTCCGCACTTTGCCTGACAACGCAGGTATTGAGGACGATCACATCAGCAGATTCTATCTCCGGGGTATGTTCATAACCCAGTTTTTCAAGGGATGAAGAAAGATACCGCGAATCGGCGACATTCATCTGGCATCCTTCGGTCCATATGTGGTATTTCATAGGGGCATATTATAATGGATTAAGGCAGATGAGCCTTCTTATAATTCTATACAAGTATTAAAAGAATATAATTTCCCGTGCTATAATAATTTTACGAAATCAATTATTCAGCAAATGGAGTAGAAAATGGAATTTGAACTTACTGAATACAAGCGATGTACTGTCCTACATGGTAAAGGAAGAATTGACAGCTATTCCGCTCCTGAAGTAGAAGAAGCGATGAACAAGCTCATTGAAAAGAACGTATACAATATCGTTTTTGATATGAGTGACATCAATTTTATTTCAAGTGCGGGCTGGTGGGCTCTTATTCGTGTCCAAAAGGAATTGAAAAAAGGTAATAATGGCGAATTGATCCTGGTCAAAATGGATGAACGCATCCGTGCATCCATGGACCTGGTAGGAATTGTGCCTTACTTCACCCTGTATGATGACCTGACCCAGGCCGTGGGTAGTCTCTAATCAATTATCACATTCAAGAATAATAAGGAGCAGGATAGCTCCTTATTTTTATTTGGGGCTGGCTTGGATTATTTCTCCATGAAGGGGATTGAGAAAATCCAAAGCGAACTTCTGGATTTGCCGGTCATAGGTCAGGTATCCGTTCAATTCGATCTCCACATCGGTGGTCTGGGTGTAGATCGCTGCTGAAAGTCCTCGTTTGATTGATGGCAGTAAGTGCAATTGCAATAAATCTCGGTAAGCTTGTGTTAATGATTCTGAATTTTGATAGCCTTTATACACTTTCATTGGCTTGTTGTTCCAGGCATGGTCACTGATCGTCATTTGATAACCGCCAAACTCAGAAAGGACCGTTGCCCGACGTGCGTCCATTGGTATATCATTTAATGGTCTGAAATAAATATGCAGGCTCCTGCAATCTCCAGCACCTTGATCAAACCAGCCGCTGGTCAAGTCGATCAAACGGGATGGATCATACTCTTTGAGCCAGCTGCCAATTCTTCTGGCATCAAATTGCCCCCAACCCTCATTGAATGGCACCCACACAGCAAGCGAGACACTGTTCTTTAACGAATTGACCATTTCTTTCAATTCGATCTCAAATTGCTGGCGATTGGACTGTGAACTGCGTCCCAGGGGGGCATAATGTCGGTCATCTTTCCTATTTACTGCAGAATTTTGAAAGGCGAACCATGCTGCGGGAGGCGTCATTCCACCATTTGGCATGTCCTGCCAGACAATGATCCCCAGGCGATCACAGTGATAATAAAACCTGGCAGGTTCCACCTTGACGTGCTTGCGCAGCATATTAAAACCGGCGATTTTGCAGAACTCAATATCCGAACGCATGGCTTCATCACAGGGTGGGGTGTAAAGCCCATCAGGCCAATATCCCTGGTCCAATGGGCCAAGCATGAAATATGGTTCATTATTTAAACACAACCTGGGCTTACCCAATGAATCTTTCCCCAGGCTGAATTTCCGCATACCAAAATAAGAGGAGATCCGATCAACTTCCTGCAAGCCATCGAGAAGAGTGATCTGCAGATCATACAGCGTTGGTGATTCGGGGGACCATAACTGCATACCCGGTATTTGAATTTCGCAGGTTTTGTCAGGACTGAAAGATAATTCAGTCACCGGGTTGCCAGCCAGGCTTACCCTCGCCAGAACGGTTAAACCAGGCCGGCTGTTGGCACAACCCACCCGCACCTCAAGCAAAGAGCGATCAATATCCGGGATTAAATGGATATCCTCGATGTAAGTCTGGGGAACCTCTTCCAACCAGACTGTTTGCCATATGCCAGAAATGGCTGTATACCAGATAAATCCAGGCTTCAGAACCTGTTTTCCGTGTTCTTGTTTCCCTTTGTCACTGGGATCCCAAACTGCAACAACCAATTCATTTTTACCTGGTTTGATGTAATTGCTGATGTCGAAGCTGAAGGGGCAATAACCCCCCTTATGCGAGCCGATCTTTTGCCCATTGATAAAGACTGTGGCTTGCCAATCTACAGCCCCGAAGTGGAGGAGCAGACGTTTTTCTTCAGAATGACCATCAAATTCGAAGGTTCTCCTGTACCACAATTCCTGGTTTGGCTTTAAGGGGCGCTTTACCCCCGAAAGCGCTGATTCCACTGGAAAGGGCACCAATATCTGTCCATCATAATCTACGGGGATTGGATTGTTGCGCCGCTGAATGGCATAATCCCACAAACCATTGAGGTTGACCCAGTGCTCCCTTTCCATCTGGGGACGGGGATATTCGGGCCATGGGTTGTTGGGGTCAACTTTCTCCGCCCAGGGCGTTAAAAGCTGTCCAGTAATTGGTTGCCAGTGTTCTGAAGTCATGAAAACCAAATACGCTTACTTGATATCTACCTGGTAGGTTGCTTTTTGGCGTGTATAAGGCGTCGAACCCGAGATCACGAGGATGACCATGTCGGTGTCCTGGTCTATTGACAAATTCAGTGTGATTGAATTGTTCTCATCCAGTGCAAATTGGTTGACGACAGTGTTTTGACCCATGGTGATCAGGCTTAACTGGTATGTCTGGGGCAGGGCGTTCATGATCCTGACAAAACCGTCCGACTGCCATCCGCCTTCGTCAACCTCAAGATCGGAGGAGTAATTCAAAGCTTCCAGGCTGATGTCGTCGATGAAAAGACCGACCCCATTGACCGCGGCATCAGTGACATAGTCGAACTGCAGCGTAACCACTTTGCCGGCGTATTGGCTCAGGTCTACAGTCTCCTCAATCCAGCCATTGGAGGATCCGTTGTAGCCACAGCCATAGCTGTTGCCGGATGGGTTGGTGGTGGTGCAGGATGGTGTGTTCAAGACCTGCCAATCCTGCCCATCTTCCCTGGCGGAAAGGTAAAGGTAGTCATAATCTTTTTCCAGGTCATACCAGACATGGTAACTGAGGTTGATCGGTGCGGTGATATTGGTCAGATCAAATTCCCGCGACAGGCGCATATTGGATTCATCACCCATATTGGACCAGAAGAAATATGACCCGGAGTATGCATTTACCGGGATCAAACCAACCTGTTCAGTTCCAGTAAAGGTTAATGTGTAGTCACCAGGACACGAGATTTCAATGTAATCCACACCGTATTGCGAAACCGTTGATGATATTGATGAAGGACATGACGAGACATCCTTTGTTGTGTAGGCCTGGATGGGTGACATGGATTGATAGGCATACCTCCCGCCTTCAATGGGAGAATCAACCAGGTAATTGGCAATAGCCCAGTCTGAGAACACTTCCACACCGGTGTAAGGCAGGGACGTATCAGGATTGATGATATTCAGGTCTCTCATGACGGTATCGATACTGGTCAACCCATTTTCAGGGTGGGCAACAAATGCTTTGGTTGCTTCCTCACCAAACCTGTCCATAAAATAAGCCATGAAAATAAGAGATGCGCCATAGTGATTGCCATTTTCGCCAACATCTTCGCCCCAGTAGGTCAACTGCATGTCGGTGTCCATCAGGTAGAGATATTCAAAACCGCCCGGGTCAAAATCATTGATCAATTCTGCAAGCATTGAAAAACCTTCATTAACCCATGTTTCCTCATTTCTATCCTTGTACCAATGGATCATGTGTTGAAATTCATGGGCAAGCGTTCCATATATGTAATCCTCATCCAATCCCACGGTGTCTGAGTTTATGATGAACATTTCATGGGCGTTCGAATACATATGGGCATCCGGATGTAGTTCATCGGCTGATGAATAATAACCAGCTGTAGAATAGCCAATGCCTCCGCAGTACAAGATATAAAGCCGTGGGTCATGGTCAACCCCGGGAAGCCATTCTTCACCAAAAAATTCCTGGTTGGTGGGATAAATCTCATCGTCAAAGGTTTGCGCCAGGGTCTGAAGGTCAGAGTTCTGGTAATCCACTCCCTCCTCGATCCAAAAATAAAGATGATCTCCGACATAGCGCAGAACAGTATCCACCTGGAAATTATCCGTGGTGTCGGTGTTGGAAACCCAAAAAGTCTTTTTGTCACCCACCTGGTATGGCATGTCCGGGTCTGGCAGGGTGTCGGGGATATCACTTTTGCCCTGCAATCTTTCAGCGAGGTCGATCGGATCATTTACTGGAACAATTTCGCTGTTGAGGGTATCCAGGGATTCCTGAGCACCCAGTAATTCTTCCTCCGACATCGGGGTTATCGCCGGTATGGCAGTTTCTTCAGGAGAGGGGGTTACAAATGGGTTGGTCCAAATTTCGGTTTCAATGATCTCCGGGTTCTGCCTGAATTTCTGGATAGCGATTGCAGTCAGACCGATCAATGCAGCTAAACAACAGCATGCCACTACGATCAGTAGCACGATGATGAGGATGGTATTTGTTGTGGTTTTATTTTGCATGTTGTCCTTGTTGAGCAACGATTATTTCGATCAAGTTATTATAACTCAACGATTTTTCTGAAAAAGTGGTGTAAAAGCGGTGATGAGCCAGCAGATGGTATCCACTCCAATCACCGAGCTGGACTGCGATTTTGTCCAGAAGGATGGGCGGAACGAACTTTATTTTAGCATCCAAATGAGGAGAGGTGGAAACAAGATG
>Ga0123335_1006344_pt1 | contig 13823 bp, 13 predicted proteins | sample BiotimSIPDNA_2_FD_89707 | JGI IMG/M metagenome (GOLD analysis project Ga0123335, IMG submission 89707) | Anaerobic biogas reactor microbial communites from Washington, USA - Biogas_R2 time_0 SIP DNA | ecosystem: Engineered > Bioreactor > Anaerobic > Unclassified | place: Washington, USA... | reverse complement strand
TAAATGTAGAATATATGTTAATTAAGAACGGAGGACTTATTATGGAACCTAAAATATCCGAAATAGCCCAAAGAATCAGAACACTTAGGGAAATATTCGCATTCACAGTTGAGGATATGGCTATAGCTACAAATGTATCCATTGAAGAATATGTTAAGCTTGAAAGCGGCCAGCTGTCCGATTATTCATTTACTTTTTTGTACAGATGCGCAGAGAAATTTAATGTGGACATAGTGGAAATACTTACAGGTGAAAATCCACATCTTGCCCAGTACGCGATTATACGGCAGGGGAAAGGATTGCCAATAAAAAGAAGAGAACACTTCTCGTACAACCATCTTGCTCCGAATTTCAAAAACAAGACTGCTGAACCTTTCTTGGTCAGAGCACCGTATAACGAGAAAGAGCATAATGAACCCATAAAGATGAACAAGCACGTAGGCCAGGAGTTTGACTATATTGTACAAGGTGCATTAAAGTTCAAACATGGAGACCATGAAGAAATGCTATATGCAGGAGACTCTGTTTACTACAATTCCGGAGTAGATCACGGTATGATAGCAGCTTTAGGACAGGAATGTGTATTTCTTGCAATTGTAATGAAAGATATTAACAAGGAGCAGGCATGAGGAATATTAATTTAAGATATGTTGATGAGACATATGATGATAACAATGTACTGACAAGCTACAGGCTTAAATATCCAGACAGCTATAATTTCGGATATGATGTGGTTGATGACATAGCGATAAATGATCCGGGCAGAATAGCTCTGGTATGGTGTAATCCGAAAGGCGAAGAAAGAACATATACATTTTCTGATATTAAAAGACTTTCTGACAAGACTGCAAATTACTTAAGGTCTCTTGGAATTAATAAAGGCGATAAGGTAATTGTCATACTTAAGCGTCATTATCAGTTCTGGTATACCTCAGTAGCACTTCATAAACTTGGAGCAGTTATGGTTCCGGTCACTTTTATGATTACAGCACATGATGCCCAGTATAGGATAAATGCTGCTTCAGTAAAAGCTGTCATATGTACAGCTGAAGGTCAGGCTGCCCAAGCTGTGGATGAAGCCATGGACAAATGTCCCAGTCTTGCCATTCGGACCATGGTGTATGGGCACAAAGAAGGATGGGATGATTTCGATAAAGGCGTTGAAGAAGCAGATGAATATCTGGAAAGAGTGGAAACGCATGTAAAAGAACCTCTATTAATGTATTTTTCATCAGGCACTTCAGGATATCCGAAAATGGTTCTGCATAATCATGCATACTCCTTAGCTCATCTTTTAACTGCAAAGCACTGGCACAAAGTGAATCCTGACGGATTGCATCTGACTATTGCTGATACCGGTTGGGGAAAAGCAGTATGGGGTAAGCTATATGGACAGTGGCTGATGGAAGCAGGAGTTTTCGCATTTGATTATGATAAGTTCGATGCAGCGGAAATACTGTCACTTATACCAAAATACAAGATAACTACACTTTGCTGTCCTCCAACGATGTTTAGGTATTTTATTAAGGAAGGATTAGAGAAATTCGATCTTTCGACTCTTACTCATGCTACGACAGCAGGTGAGGCTTTGAATCCTGATGTGTTTGAAACTTGGTACAAAGTAACAGGTTTAAAGCTTATGGAAGGATTCGGACAGACTGAAACCACACTGACTGTATGTAATCTTGTCAACATGGTTCCAAAGCCAGGGTCCATAGGAAAACCATCTCCTCAGTATGAAGTTGACCTTTTGGATTCTGAAGGTAATGTATGTCCAACAGGCGTGACAGGCGAGATATGCATAAATACCAGCACATACCCTGACGGACTCATGGACTGTTATTACCGAAACAAGGAAATGACTGACTGTGCTATTTTTAACGGATATTATCACACAGGAGATACTGCATGGAAAGATGAGGACGGTTATTTATGGTATGTAGGCAGGAATGATGATATTATAAAGTCATCAGGTTACAGAATAGGCCCATTTGAGATAGAAAGCGTTCTTAATAGCCATCCCAAAGTGTTAGAAAGTGCGGTTACTGGAGTTGCAGATGAGATAAGAGGACAGGTTGTAAAAGCAACAGTAGTGCTTGCAAAAGGCCAGAATCCTTCAGAAGAGCTTGTAAAGGAGCTCCAGGATTTCGTCAAGCGTGAGACTGCACCATATAAGTACCCGAGGATTATTGAGTTTGTTGATATGCTTCCAAAAACAATTAACGGGAAAATCCGAAGGGCTGCAATAAGACAGCAGGATAATAAATAGAAAAATATGATATTTTACGTGAAAAATATATTTTTTGATTGAATACTGTTGTTTAGGAGATTTTTTTAATATAATATAAGGTAAGCAATTTTATATTGTAAAAAGCTTAATTTAAATAAAGGGAGTCAGAAATGAAGAAAAACCGAGTAGTAAAAATTTTAACATTGGTGTTAGCGATTGTATTAGTGCTTTCATTAGCAGGTTGCGGACCAAAGGGTAAAGTAAAGGATGTAGTGGAACTTTTTGTTGAAAGGGCAAATGCTTTGGATTATCAGGGCATGTTTGACATTATGTCATCTGAATCAATAAAAGAGATAAGAGGAAATAAATCCATTGCGGATTTTCTTGCTGAAAAGTCATCAGAAGAAATAGCAGCAGCAATTGTAAAACAGATACTTCCAGTATCAGTAAGTGATCCTGTAAAATTTCTGCAGACACTCACTTTTGATTATGAAGGCGCAGACATAAGAGAAGATTTTTCTTCCCTATATGCTGTAGTAACTTATGAGTCAGACGGACAGACAGTTACAAAGGATGCAGTCTTCAATATGCTTAGGAAGAATGTATCAGAACCCTGGACATTGAGGGATATCGCACTGTAAGACGTACAGTACATTAGTATCTGTATAAAGAAAAAATAAGAGGAAGGCCTGGTGCTTTCCTTTTTTTATGGAAAGAAAACACATCATTTGGTATACTGATATTCAAGGAGCGTATGATATGAGGACATTTATCGCGATTAATTTTAATCAGGATGTAAAGAACCGTTTAATTAACATTGAGAGAAGTTTAAAGAACATGTCTGAAAAAGGCAGATTCACTTCCAAAGACAATCTGCATCTGACCCTTATCTTTCTTGGCGAAATTGCAGAAGAAAGAGTAAAGCTCGCACAGTTATGTGTGAAGAATATTTCGGCACCTAAGTTCGACATGGTTGTTAACAGGTTAGGAAGATTTAAAAGACCTGAAGGTGATATATACTGGGCAGGGATAGAGACTAGTCCAATTTTGACTTCAATATATAACCAGCTCTACAGTAACTTGAATTCGTATGATTTCTATATTAAGGATAGTGAATATGTACCGCACCTCACGCTTGCAAGGGATTATGTCTTGAAGGACGAAGAGGTAATGGAGAAGTACAAAGAAGGTTTTGAGAAGATAATCATACAAGTTGAAAGCATACAACTTATGAAATCAGAGATGCTGGATAACAAGCTCACATATACAGTACTTTACACGAAAGAACTGGATTCGACGAAATAGTGTCGAATGCTTCGAAATATGGGTGAATTACATACTTAAAGAGCATCAGGATTTGCCTAATGCTCTTTTTGCTTTGTGCTTATTAATTTTATCTTTCAATCTTTACAGTCTTCTTAAGTTCAAGCGACTTTTCTATGGCATTCATTACTAATACCGGCATTAAAAGCTCATCTTCTGAAAGAGGTGATTTGCCTGTCCTTACCATATGAACAAAGTGATTGAACTCTACAGTGAATATACTGGACATATCCAGATAGCGAACATCCACATCAGTCTCACCATATATTACAGAAGCATATTTCTTGGATGCTGCAAATTGCATTGTTAAGTCATACTTGTCATAATGAGCGATTGCAGTAATATGCCCGTTATTTATAAACGCTGATACAGCCAGCATATCCATACCATAAACAGCAAGTGTCATTTCCACAAGATGGGATGCATAGAAATACAGTCCGCCATATTCGCTCTGTGTCGAAGCAGGGAAGTTTATAACTGCGGAATATATTTTACCGAATGCATTTTCCTCTACCAGTTTTCTAAGTTCCAGTATCTGAGGCGAGTATTTGCATCCTGAACCTCCGGTAATCGGCACTTTTTTTTCTTTTGCTGTCCGCAATATATTCCTCGCCTCTGCAGGATCAATTGTGAACGGTTTATCAATGAATGCGGGTTTACCTTTTTCAATAAAAGGCAGGGCACAGGATTCATGGTACTTGCCATGCCTGTTAGTCACTATGACGCAGTCGACTAAATCCATCATCTCAAGAGGATCCTCTACAATCACTGCACCTGTAATATCACATTTTTCTATTATTGCTTCTGAGGGCGCTTTTTCCAGCGCATAAAAAGCAGTTATCTTAAAATCTTTGTACTCTTCTTTGAGACATATCTCTTTAGCAAAAGCAAGAGCATGAGAGTTTTCCGTTCCTAGCATACCAACTCTAAACATTTCAAACCTCCTCTTAATCCTTCTTAAAATATTCTGCAACTTTTACTATGGAATCAATTATGTCCTGTATGTCCTGTTCTGTGTAGAATTCATTAAGATTCAAACGTACTGCAGTTTCCAGTATTTCCTCTGAAACTGGACATAATCCCTTTGGATAAGATATGTCCTTTCCATAATACTTAGAATCAAACGGAGCATGTGTACCCTGATATCCTTCTTTGTTCTGGAACATGTCATAAAGATATACTACAGCTGGTATATATCCCTGTTGGCATCCTATTCCTTCTGCTTTAAGAGCATCGGCAAATGTTTTTGTATCTGTTCCAACGACCTTAGGGTCAATTCTGAACATATAGAACCAGAAACTGGATTCATTTCCTTTTTTCACTTCATGAGGATATACGCCTTTTAAGTGGCTGATTCCTTTTGTAATCATTTCGCCGTATCTTTGTCTTGTAGCACAGATTTTTTCCAGTTTATCAAGCTGTGCAATTCCTACAGCTGCTGTAAGCTCGTTCATTCTGTAGTTTGGAGCAAGATACTCAATTACTCTGGTAACACTGGAACTTTTTGCAAATCTATTATAATTCTTGTCTGCGAACATGAATGCTTTAACATATAGTTCGGGACGATTTACTAGAACCATTCCGCCATCTCCTGCGGAAATGTGTTTGAAGTCATTTAAACTGAAGCATCCCATATCCCCTATAGTTCCTGCCAGCCGTCCTTTGTATTTGCACATATAGCTCTGAGCGCAGTCCTCGACAACATAAACATTATGTTTTTTGGCAATTGCCATAATTTCATCCATTTCAGCAGGATTACCTGCAAGATGAACAACAACAATGGCTTTTGTCTTTTCTGTTATGCATTTTTCAATGCTTTTTGGATCCATATTATATGTATGAGGGTCAAGATCTGCAAATACGGGTATTGCGTTCTGATACATTATTCCGATGATGCTCCCCATGTCAGTTATAGGAGAGGTTATGACTTCATCTCCTTCAGTTACACCCAAAGCGCCTAAAGCTACATGAATTGCTGCTGTACCGGATGATGCGGCCACGCAGTTTTCCACTCCGTACATCTTAGCGAACTTAGCACATAACGTCTTAACCTTATTCCCTGACCAGTAGAACAAAGTATTCTGATCCAATGCTTCTTTAAGCTGGGTAAGTTCTTCTTCCCCAAATCTTTTCCCTGTACCATAAGGCATCTGTTTTACTTTCTCACCGCCGTATAAGGCTAGTTCCTTTTTCATGCGTTCCTCCTATAATAGTATCGATAAATAATCCGTTATTTTCGGTATTCTTTTTATAACTCTTCTTGAATTTACTCTTTCTACTCCAGGTCTTTCGCTTGCATTGTCACAGTAATCAGTTCTTGTGAAATCCACCCTTATTTCCAAAGGTTCAGAAACAATATATGGCTTTATCTTACCGACCAGTGAAATAGCCATGCATGCATTCTTTTCTATTTGTTCTTCGCAATAGGCAAGATCATACGCTTCAGCTTTGTTTCTGCATAAAGCTTTCTTAACAGGTGCTGTTTGTATTTCTCCAAAGAAATATTTTGCTTCAGCACATGCAGCTTCATCGCCTGATGCGAATATTACCGGTGCTCCATATGCTCCGAAGAATGCTCCGCCCTGAACGAGTTCTCCGCATTTGACGTCATTTATGTAATAGTCATACCAGCTGATGGATGACTGGACATGATCTAAAAATGCATTCATAGTTCCGGGCATGGCATGAGTTCCGACAAACATAAGGGCATCAACCTGTTTGTGTATGCCTTGTTTATACAGCTCTATTAAGTTTATATTTTTAGCTCTTGTATCCAGCATCTCATTTATGAAATTCTGGCCTCTTGCATGACCATCTGTGACAGTAACTGTATCCGCCCCGCCATTGAATGCGCCTCTTATGGCAGCATTAGTATCAATCATTAGTCTTTTTCTTGCATATTCGTAACCTTCGCTGTCAAAGTCCATCTGGCTGATGTCTGTTACTCCGCTTATGCCTTCTAAATCCGTAATGATGTGTATATGCATTGTTTTACCTCATACTCTTACTTTTAACATTATACCATAGAGAATATGTTTCAAGAACACAATAAATATCCTATATAATATATACATGAGAAACAAAAGATTTTCACATAATTTATTCAGGACGTTATCCATACATATGTGCTTATTCATATGTATTGTTTGCTTAAGCAACATTAGTACAATACAGGCTATAGAATCTATAGTAACTGACATTGATTCTGTTTCTTCAGATGAAGTGCGCGGTCTTTATGTCAGAGCAGATACCGCATCGCTTGAACTGGATGATGAGGATATTGAAAAGTATAAAGAGTATGTAAAAGCATTAAAAGAAAGAATAAGCCCGAATATTTCCCTTGAAGGTATAAATTCATTTGAGAGGATTATAGGGCTTATTGATGCAACCAGGCTTAATGCAGTTGTAATAGATGTAAAGGATGATATGGGGAATGTAAACATCCCATCTGACTCAGAATATGTTCTGCTAGCAGGCAGTTACAACTATCAGCTTAAAAATATTAAAGAGACTGTATCGTTACTTAAAAAACATGACATATATGTTATTGCCAGAATTGTAGTGTTCAAGGATGATGTCCTGTCTAAAAATATAGCTCATTCCATAAGATATGATGATGGAACTGTGTGGAAAGATTATTCCGGTTCTGCTTGGGTAGACCCATATGATGAGTGGGTGTGCCAATACAACATAGAGGTAGCAAAACAAGCTGCAATTCTTGGCTTTGATGAGATACAGTTCGATTATATACGGTTTCCTGAAAAATTCTCACAGTATGAGATATCAAGAAAATACCTTGAGAATAAGATTCGCCCAGATGAACTGATAAGGCTGTTTCTAAACAATGCATACAGCCAGCTTAAGTTATATGATGTCAAAGTTTCAGCTGATGTGTTCGGCTGTGTCGCACATCTTTGGGATGATCAGCTGAACATTGATATAGGGCAGGTATGGTATAACCTTACACAGGAGGTGGATTACGTAAGCCCTATGGTTTACCCAAGCCATTACAGAGGAACAGACTGGTATACAACAGGTGATCCAAATAAACATCCTTATGAGGTAGTTAAAGGTGCAATTGAAGATTCATTAAGAATAAATTCGGCATTTGAAGATAAAGCAGGCATAAGGTTGTGGCTTCAGGGATTTACCATTTATGAGTATGAATACGGACCTGATCAGATATTTGACCAGGTAAGAGCATTACACGAAAAAGGAATAGATACATATATGTTTTGGAACAACAAGAATGTATATGATCCGCAAAATTACATTATTCTTGAAGATAAGTATCCAAAAGATACATCAGATAAATATATCGTTTACGATGCAGAGATGAATAATCCTTCTGATGCTGCGAAAAGATATCTGAATGCCGAAATGAGTAAGGATTTATTTCTTTCATTCATCTTAAAAGCGGTGAAAATACGGCCAGGCGAATATTTGGATTACATAACAGACATACAATGGTTAGGCGTATCAGGATATGAATTTACAGGTTACAGAAGCAGTTTTAATACAGCACAGGTGTTTTTCAAGATTACGAAAGAAGAGCAACAGGAAAAATGGGTGCTATTTATGATTTTAGAAGACGGATTCTGGAAAGTAAACGGATATTACTCTATTAAGTAGAAGGTTAAAGTATTAAATATTTGTAACAATTAACATATAATTCACATCTTTATGGTATAATCGGTCTCCGAAGGAGAGTTGGCTTGGCAAAAGAAGACATGAAAGTCATTTCGAATAACAGAAAAGCCGGTTTTGACTATGAACTTATAGAGTTTTACGAAGCCGGAATCGTGCTTACAGGCACTGAAGTGAAGTCTTTAAGGGCCGGAGCCGTGAATATGCGGGATTCTTATGGATACATAAAGGATTATGAAGCATATGTATCGGGAATGCACATCTCTCATTACGAGAAGGGGAACATTAACAATGTGGACCCGGACCGTGACAGGAAGCTTTTGATGCATAAGAGTGAGATAAGAAAACTCGTTCTTAAGATGCAGCAGAAGGGGTATACCCTGGTTCCTACAAAGATATATTTTGTAAAGAACAAGGTGAAGATTGAGCTGGCTTTGGCTAAAGGAAAGAAGAGCTATGACAAGAGGGATTCTATCCGGAAGAACGAAGCAGACAGGGAAATACAAAAAAGGATCAAGGAAAGTAATCATACGGGGGCGTAAAGGTTTCGACGGGATGATTGAATTACTGACGGCGTGCAGAGGATCCTCGTGGGCCTCTATAAAAAACGAGGGACTTAAATATAAACGCAAAAACAAATTTTGCTCCTTTAGCAGCGTAAGCTAGCTAAACATCCTACCGGAAATCACGGGGTCCGGACCAGGGTGTAATCTACCGTGAAAACCCGATAGTCAAAGCTTTGAGACTAAAGGGTAACTATGAAGCTACCAATATCGGACCCGGCTTACAGGGGACTTTAGAGGGAAATTAAACAGTAAGCTACGCACGTAGAAGCCGGTATGGATATTGTTTCGGACGAGGGTTCGATTCCCTCCGCCTCCACCATATAAGAAAATGCGACATACTAATACACTAGTATGTCTTTTTTTTATCGAAAAACGCTAAAAAACTGCATTTTTCATATATTTTAACTAAATTTTATAGATTTTTACCGTGTTTTTAGTATTTTGAAAAAGGAGACATTGTCGCCTTTTATTACTATTATATATTAAAACACGATAGGTTAATAAAAACACAAAAGGGTATATAAAAACACGAAAGTCTTTTATCAATAAAAAATACTGTTTTAATCTATGATAGAATTTAAAGAAATATATAATAATTACAATAATTAACTTGACTTTATCCTTTTTTAGAGTGATTTATATATCAGGAGGTATTTTAATATGAATTACACTGAAACAATTAGAAATTATCTATCTAATCACAAATGTGAATTATTTGATTTAGGGTATGAATATTCATGTAAATTTGGAATGATGGATAAAAAAACATTCACAAGAATCATTGGTCGATTAGAAGATGAAGGTATATTACAACAAGTAGCAAAAGGTGTTTACTATATTAATGGTGATGAAGGATATTCAGATCAAAAGATTATTGAGTATTACGTTAATAATTTTCACGGAATGATAATAGGCTCATCACTATTTTCAAAACTAAATATCAGAGATAATGAGGATGGAATACTTGACATTATAACAAATAAGATTGATTCCAATAAGACAATAGGAAAATTTAAGTTTTACAAAGTTGAAATTCCTCTATTTGATAATGATATTATTGATATCATTACACTCCTTGAGCTATTTGAATCTCTTCGTGAACCATATGATAGTAATAGATTATTGGAAGTTGTTAGAAAGTGTATTTCTAATTACAACGATTCAGCATTTGAGTTAGTAATTAAAAATACAGATTATAAGTGTTCAACAATTGAGAAACTAGTAGGTGTTTTTTCAACAGCTAATAAAGCAAATAACATGATTAAAATATACAAAAAATGTGGTTCTTATGAGTAAAACTTTCTACTTTAGAAAAGATAAATTAGGATTCATTGACTGGACTAGATCTCTTCCGGAATGCAGAACAATGATCAAGGAATATCGAAATTTATCATCGGAAATGAAAATATATAGATTAGCTCAATATAAATCAGCTACTAAGGTTAGCAATCAATATGATATCTTAATGCACTCATTAACACCAGACCAAAAGCAATACTGGCATAAAAGGTTTGTGAAATGGGAGACTCCAAGTTGGAATGACAGAGAGTCTTTTTATATGGAAGATTTAATCTATGAAAACTGGTTAAATATAATTATTAATACCCAAGACAAGTTTAAATTTCCTTCTCCCAAAATAGTTGGTTCAATACTTAAAGAAATGAGAACTAAATCAGGCTACTCAATAAGACAAGTTGCAGGTATCCTTGATATAAGTGATAAAACTATTCAAAGATATGAATGTGGTCAGTTTTATCCAAGATTAGATGTTCTTTATTCAATCACCAAAATATATGGATATAGTATTAAAGAACTAATAAACTTATCTATTAAAGCGAGTATTAAAAAATAAAAATTAAATTTTTTCAAAATAAATATTTTTTCAACATGAAAAATTAGTATCTAATTATCAATTTTTTTAATTTGAATTTTTCAAATAAAATTAAATTTTTCTAAAAATGCTAAATAAGTTCATCTATATTTATATTAATAATATAAAATGTTTCAAAAACGATTTAAAAGTGTTATAATTATAACATAGCAAAGTTGAAAATAGGAGGTCATCAAATTGTATGACTTATTCTGAAGCAATAAAGAAATTAAGACGTAAAATGATCATTACTCAAACTGAATTAGCTCAATTGTTAAACGTATCATATGGTACTGTTAACAGATGGGAAAGTGGCAAATATGAACCAACTATAAAGATAAAGAGAAAGTTACATGTCTTATTTGATAAATATGATATTAATATGGAGGATTGAAGTATGCCAAAAAAAGATATGACTGAAGCAAAAATAAATAAGGAGAATGAGTTTTATACACAATTAAGCGATATTGAACAGGAGTTGAAACATTATAAAGATCAATTTAAAGATAAAGTTGTTTTTTGTAATTGTGATGATCCTTATGAATCTAATTTTTTTAAGTATTTTGCAATAAATTTTAATTACCTTGGATTAAAAAAACTAATAGCTACCTGTTATGATGGGTCTCCATTTGTGGGAACACAACTAAGTTTATTTGACTTTATGGACAATGATACAATAAATGATAAGAAAACAGCCTATAAAATTGAGATAACGGAGGTAGAGGATTTTAACAATGATGGCACTATCGATCTTTTTGATGTAGATAAACTTCTTAAAAATAACAAAAATGTCTTAACAAAACTGATTGGAAATGGTGATTTCCGATCAGATGAATGCATTGAACTGTTAAGAGAATCAGATGTTGTAGTTACAAATCCTCCTTTTACACTTTTTAGAGATTTTATAAATTTACTGAATTTATACAATAAAAAATTTCTTATTATAGGTAATACTAACGCACTATCATATCAAGAAGTATTTAGAATGTTTAAGGCAGATAAAATTAGAACAGGATATACTAATTTTAATGTTGGAATGTACTTTATTGTTCCGGATAGTACCGAGAAGTATCACAAAATAGTTGATGGTAAAAAATTAGTTAGAGTGGCAACATCTTGCTGGTTTACAAATCTACCTGTTTCTATTCATAATGAGAAACTTACATTGTATAAAAATTATAATGAAAAAGAATATCCAAGATATGATAATTATGATGCAATTAATGTTGATAAGTATACAGATATTCCTTGTGACTACTTTGACCTAATGGGTGTACCCATTACGTTTTTGGATAAGTATAATCCTGAACAGTTCGAAATAGTCTCAATGGCTAAAACACCGTTAGGAAATGATTATCGCACTAAAATATATCCTCAGCAAACACAACATAAAGTTGGTGAAACAAAGACACAATTAGTTTCAAAATTAAACGATGGACCTGCTATAAAGGTTGATTCAATTCCTGAAAAGGGGATATATTATAAAATTGGTGATGAAATTTTTATATCAAAGTATGCAAGATTACTAATAAAAAGGAGAGATGTTAAATTATGAAGATTGAACTCCATGAAATATCAATTAGAGAAATAACCAAAGATTATGTTGATAATGCAGAAAATGGCGTAATAGGATACAGTGGAAAACTTAATATTCGTCCTAAGTATCAAAGGGAGTTTATTTATAACGATCAAAAAAGAAATGCAGTTATTGATACAATCAACAAAGGTTTTCCTTTGAATGTGATGTACTGGGTCAAAAATGAAGATGATACATATGAGGTTCTTGATGGTCAGCAAAGAACAATAAGTTTTTGTCAATATGTCAATAATGACTTTTCATTAAACAATAAATTTTTTCATAATTTGACTAAAATTGAAAAGGAAAAGATTTTAGATTATAAATGTATGATATACATTTGTGAAGGTAATGATTTAGAAAAACTAGAATGGTTCAAAACAATTAATATAGCAGGAGAACAACTTACATCTCAAGAATTGAGAAATGCTGTATACACTGGTCCTTGGTTAAGTGATGCAAAACAGAAGTTCAGTAAATCAAATTGTGCAGCTTACTTATTAGCTAGTAAGTATGTGAACGGCTCTCCATTGAGACAAGAATTACTCGAGACTGCAATATCTTGGATTAGTGATGGGAACATTGAAAAATATATGTCTATTCATCAACATGATCCTAATGCTAACGAATTATGGATATATTTTAAGAATGTAATTGATTGGGTTGATTTAACATTCATTAAGTATAGAAAAGAAATGAAAGGAATTAATTGGTCGGAATTATATAAGTTGTATCATGAAAATACTTATGATACGAAAAAACTTGAAGAAAGAATCTCAGGATTATATTTAGATGATGAAGTTCAAAATAAAAAAGGAATCTACACATACATTTTTGATGGACTGGAAAAAAACTTGAATCTAAGAACATTTACTGACTCTCAAAAATTACAAGTTTATAACAAACAAGCAGGCAAATGTCCACGTTGTCTTGCTATGAATAAACCTACTAAAGATAAAGTTTGGAAAATTGAGGAAATGGAAGGTGATCATATTGTTCCGTGGCATGAAGGTGGAAAAACAGAAGTATCAAATTGCCAAATGTTGTGTAGAACATGTAATAGAGAAAAAGGTGGTCGCTAGATTATTTGAATTTAGAAATAAATATAAGAATAATTGAAATGGAGATGTTAGGAATTCATGAAATCTTTTTTTAGAAATCTATTTGATATACATAGTATTATTGGTAAAATATGTACTTCACTATGTGTTGCCCTTGCTGTTTATGCAGCTATTGGAATAGTTATAGGGACAACAAAAAATGCCAAAAAGAATGATATTGTTGAAACTAATTATTTTCTAAATGAAACAGTACCTGTACACGATAACAATTACAAATTAATTATTAACGAAGTTAAAAATTATAATTTTATAACTATTAAAGATAAAAAAGGTAACGAAAAGGTAGTAGAAGGATATTTTATAGGGGTAAATATCACTATATTGCAAAATGATAGTAGTCAATTGAAGAGTCATAAAATTGATAAAAATGATTTTAAAATAAAAGATCATACTGGAGTATATGTCCCATTGAATGAAATCATGGGTGCTGTTGGCTGGGATGCAATAGATGTTCATTTTGATGATGCTGATGGTGGACATGTTATGAGTT
>Ga0123335_1006338_pt1 | contig 13834 bp, 9 predicted proteins | sample BiotimSIPDNA_2_FD_89707 | JGI IMG/M metagenome (GOLD analysis project Ga0123335, IMG submission 89707) | Anaerobic biogas reactor microbial communites from Washington, USA - Biogas_R2 time_0 SIP DNA | ecosystem: Engineered > Bioreactor > Anaerobic > Unclassified | place: Washington, USA... | reverse complement strand
CATGCTGGAAAGGAATCGTTTGAGATCCAGCTCTTCAATTTTTTCTTCCGTTTTTTCAACAGGTTTTGTTTTATCAGTCATTTGACTTCTCCTTGAAAGCGGTTGTTCTATTCTCTGGTTGGACAGGCAGTTCCCGGGAGAATCATTCGGGGTTCCCCTTATTTGTTACCTGAAGGAAGTTTCATGCTTTCGAAGCCTTTCAACTGCTCCAGCATTTTCGCCAGGGCCTCCTCGTTGCCCATTAATTCATTGAGCAATTTGCGAAACTCCTTCCGGTTGTCTACATTGGAGATGACTTCTTCCAGGAGCCTCTTCACCTGGAGTATCCCTCGAAGCTTGGGCACATGCTTGGCCACTTCGTCAGGAGAAAAAGATCTCATGCTGGTGATGGGAACGTCGACATTCATATCGTCCGATGCTGCGGGGTCAATCTTGTTGGCTACGGCAAACTTCAGAGACATTCCCATGTCCTTCATGACCGCATCCGTGTTCGTGCCGTCAAGATTGCGCAGGCGCCTCTCCTCGAGATCCACCTGCCGGTCCTGGGAGCTTCCATGGGAAAAATCCCCTTCGACCAGAAGCCTCAGCGGCAGAGTCAAATCTTCGGGCTGCCCGTGGATTTCTGTCTTGTACCTCAAGGTAAGACGTGATTTTGGAATTTCATCCTGTATGGCCATGTTTCCTTTATCTCCTTTCGATGATTGGATTATTGTATGATTTCGTCTGCCGGTCCGGCAGATAATTCTGCTGAACGCTCTCGTTCAATGACGCATTTCCTCAGCCGGGTCAGGATGGCGAAAAGCTCCCTTTTCGATCTCCGGGAAAGTGTTCCGGACAGAAAGGCATTTCGGCACCAGGCATGGTCCACCTCGGCCGGGGATAGAAATCGTGGATACAGTGGAAGAAATTCCATGCGATCGGGCAGAAACTCTTCCCCCATCTCTTCGGCCAGGGTTGTCCGGATTTCCGACGTTACCCGGGCTTCATTCAACTGGGCATCGGCGCCGCGGAAAACAAGGAGCACCATGCGCTGTCCGTTTCCCCCGTCCATCCGGGGGACATCCGCGAGGGAGCAGAAGAAGCCGTAGCGGGCTTCCAGCTTCCTGAGCGTCGCCAGGATTTCGTCCACGGGGAATGTCCTCCCCTCTCGGTGCCGGGTGGAAACGCCGGAAAAAATCCATTCCTGCCCGCTTCTGGCGATTCGATCAGCCGTGGCCTTCTGCTCTTCTTCCGGTGCGCCGGTTGCTGAGAGCGTGTAGACGCCGAAATCCTCTGCGGAAGCCTCCTCCGCGCCGGACAGAGCGCCGAGGCTCCAGGAGCTGCCGGGAACAGGCAGGACCGTCATATGTGCCGACCCTTTCCTCCGCACGGAAAAGAGGGAGCACCCTCCCACGGCGGCGCTCCACCTCAGATTAAAGGCAAAGGACCGTTCAAGCTTGAGGTTCCGGATGAAATGATACCACCGGTCCATGTCCTGGGATTCCGCCGGGTTGCGAAACCATGATTCCCAGCAATCCTCTGCGGTGATCCCCCGCTCCAGTAGGATGTCCCTTACCTTCGGGCACACCCCGAAGGCCTTGAGCGGATGCTGCCCGACAAGCTCCGGCCGGGCTTCAATGTCCTCCGGCGTAAGGTGAAGGTAGGTTGCTCCGCAGAGCAGACCGGCCAGAAGGAGGGCCGGGGTGGTTTCCATGGCGTGGAATCCCGGTGCCGCGTAGATCTGACCCGGACCGATCCCCAGGGAGATCATCGCATCTCGCAGGGCGCACAAATAGGCAGAATCGCTGGTTACGTCCGAAAGGGTGCCGGGGTCGCTTCCGCAGGGATCGAAATGGCGGAAAACGACCTGGCCGGACAGGTACGTAAAAGGCCGCTCTCGCCCGTTGGAGAAACCCGTTCCGCGATCGCCTTCCGGCAGCACACGCCTGTTCCATGCCGGAAGCAGCGCAGCCTGCCGATCTTCCATGGCAATGTGGTCGGGTTTGAGGGCGTCGAGCCTCCTTTGCAGAAAACCCATTCCCCGGGGAGGCAGGAAGGAAATGACGCATCCCGCCTTCAGGGCCGCCAGCAGATCAACGGTCATTTCCAGGCCCATGTTCCTGATGATGCAGAGGGTTTGTCCCGGCAGGACACCGAGGCGGGCCCAATGGCTTGACCTGGCGGCGGCAAGGGAATCCAGCTCGCGGTAAGAAATGCCTTTGATTCCGGTGGCCGGTTCATACCAGCACAGGGCGGGTTGGGCACGATTGCGGTTGCGGAGAAGCATGTCATGATAAAAGTTGTACCCGTTGAAAAGGGAACTGGCTCCCTGCACCGCGACATGCGCATCAAAAGCCCCTTGGAGAGAGCGCCAGAACTCGCCTGGATTGCGGTAGCTGGCCTCCAGCCATCCCGGGCTCCGGTATGGCTGCTGACTCTCCAGGCGCAGATCGTTCTCAAGAGAGGCGATGTCTAAATGCTGCGGCATGATCGCACCTTCACGTTATCGACAGACCGTTCACGGCAGGGATGCCGGAAAGCAGGTCCAACAGATTCCCCTGGACCTCTTCCACTTCGTTCTTCTTCACGTTGATCCGGTATTCCTTCTTCAACGGCCCCTCGAGGATCACTTTCCAGTTTTCGCCGGGATTGGTGAAAAGGACATAGACGCCGATATCCTCTTTGCCGGGCTTGATGACCTTTATCTGCTGCTTCTGTCCGGGCAGGATCATCTTGACGGCCAGGATGCTTTCATTGGGCTTCCTGGCAAAGGCCATATCGGAGATGGTCTCGTACTGGTCGATGAGGAATTCCATTTTATTCACCCTGCGAATGACGACATAGGCGAGCCGCTCCTCATTGGCGAGCGCATCGGCGGCAATGTCGAGCGTGATGTAGTCCACCTTTGCGCCGCTTTTCAAGCCCAGAAAAGCGCACCCCATGAGCGAAAGCAGAAAAAGGGCCGTTAACGCTCCGCTTAGAAACCGTGCAGGTAAGGCTGATTCCTTATAATGTGCCATGAGATACCCTGTTGGCCTCGCATTGTCAGCGGGGCAGTTTAAAGACGCTCCACGGATCACCCTTGATGTCGAAGGCGATATCCAGGGATACCCCTTCTCCATTGCCGGCCGGTGACATGATGGTCCACTGCACTGTCGAAATGTTTCTGTTTCTGTCGAAGGCCGCCGGCTGTTTCGCCTTCTGGAGAAGGCGGTAAAAGCTCCAGTATGAAGGCGGAACCTCGATCGTTCTCTTGATTCTGGCCGATCTGCTCCGGCCCGCGAACTCGATGCCCACAGCCGCACTGGACGGGTCTTTCCAGGAGCATCGTATCCTCTTCCAGGATGGCTTCTGATTGAAGCCAAAGACGGCGGAGTCGCCCACATACAGATAGGACAGAGCGGCCAGCGGCTCCCGGGGAGGCATCAAGGGAAGGGGGGCGGGGCGAACCATGAATTCGAGGAATTTTTCCTTTCCGTCCCTGTCCCAGAGGACATCGCCAAGCTGCTCGATGGCGTTGAGAGTCGGCAGCATCGTCTCGGGAAGCTTCAGGACTTTGTAAGGGCTGCTTCTCTTCCGCCAACGTTGTCCCTCTTCTCCGCAGTAGGGCAGGAGCAGGGCCTGAAAAGACCGCCGGAAATGCCCGGCGGGGTGTGTCGCATTCCGGAGCTCTTCAATGGAAACGTCCTCACCGGAGGCGGGAAGAAAGGGAAATTTATGCTGCAGGGGCTGGATGTCGGCCTGCCGGAGCTCTTCCCATGTTTTCGCGATGTCGGATTCAATCTCGGCCATACCCAGAAAATAGGCCTGCCATACCGGCGCCAGAAAAATGTCCTGCCAGGGGCGGGGCACGGCGACACTCTCAAGCCAGCGCTTCACCAGGTTCACGTAGGAGTCCTTTTCCTGGTCGAGGATTGCAAACGCGATCCGGCCGAGGGGAGACAGGCGGTTTTTGAGCAGGGCATGAGATTCCTCCTTGTCCCGCTTTTCACCCTGTCCCTGCTGTTCCTGGATATCCGCCAGCATCTGCTCCATCAGGGCTTTGTATCGATCCAGCTCCGGAAAGGTTCCCTTCTGCTCGCCCATGAGGCGCTTGATGAAATCGAATTCCGATAGATGCCGGGAAAAAATCTGCATGTATTCATTCGTACCGGGATCAATCCGGATATTATCCTGTATGCTCACCAGCACCTCCCGGAGGGGTGACGAGGGAAGGACCATCTGGCTCAATACAAAGCGGAGTGCCCCCGGGGATCCGGCCTTGATGTCGAATTCCATGTAATACCTTCGGTAGGACTGGGCATAGCGACGTCCGTAGATGTCAACTTCCTTGAGAAGGAAATTCGTAACATGCTTTTTGCCCTGGGGGTCTATCGGCAGACTCTCTATGAGCGCGGGAAGTTCCGACAAGATCGGCCGCACCCTTTTTTCGACGGCATCCCTCGTAAATCTGCCGTCCACTCGTGCTGAACCGATGAACAGGAAGCGTCCGTCATTGGACGGGTTCATGATGAGGTCATCAAACTCCTGGTCCGACGGAAAAAAGAGCAGGCCGTCCTGGCGCTGATGCTGATTCACAAAGTCCCGTAGAAACGCGTTGATCCTGCTGCGGTTGATGAGGTCTTTCCACTGTCCGGCGCTGAGGCTGAAGTCTTCGCCGCCCAGGGAAAAACGGAAGGTCCAGTCTTTTTCGGCCCGGGGATCCTTGTAACTGAGCATCACCTTGAGGTTTTCGAGCAGGCCGGCCAATCCGGAACCCGGCGCCGTCTCAGGATAATTCATGCTGGAGTTCTTGATGAAGTTCAGGGAATTTTTGATCGCCTCCTGCCGGAGTTCGGATTCCTGGATCACGATCATATCCAGGTGGATATCCGGCGGGACCTCTTTTTTCAGCAGCTTCGCCAGCCGGACCGTGAGGTCGTAAAGCTCCATCTGCTGGATCACTCCGAGAAATTGCTCCGTGTCCTTCTGGAGCTTTTCGAATTCCATCCTGCTCATGAACGGCTGCTGGCAGAAACGGCGGATTTCCCTGAAGTACGCCATCCAGCGGTTGGGATCATCCACGGCGCCATGGGACTGACGGAAGGAAAGCTTCTTCCCGGCCAGGGAAACATCGGAGGACGAAACATTGTTGTGGACGTAGTCCTCGATCATGGTTCTTGGCAAATTAAGGATTTTTGACCAGGAGGTGGGATTTTGCTGAATGAGCTGCCCCAGATCGTTGTCCCGTGTGGCATAGATCAAGGCCAGCAGATAGACGGCCCTGTCCTGGGCGGCATGAATGCTGCCCTTGTAGTAATGCTCAAAGCCATGGATGGTGATGACCGCGCCCGTCGGAGTCTGCGGCTTGGCCGCCATTTCTGTGGCCAGCCTGTCCAGTTCCGGAAGCAGATAAAGCTCGCGGATGTTTTCCATGGAGCGATGCGTGATTTCCCTGTTCCGTGATGAAAAAAAATCGGGCAGAACTTTGGTGACGGGGTGCTGATCCGCATAGACTGCGGGCAGAAGCTCGTGCATCCGCTGATCATATCGGGCGGGGGGATCCGTCTCCACGCGGTCCAGGCCTCGCTGTCGCTCGACGATCAGGCTTCGCCCGTGAAAGTATGCCGCCCCGAAAAAAAGCAGTCCCGCCAGGCCTATGGCGGCTGCTGCCAGCCGGTGCCTGCGATGCGGGTCGATTTTTGAAATTTCCTCCGCCGTCAGCAGGGGGGCGAAGGGATTCAGGACGGGGAGATTCTCTTCAGCCTGTGATGTCAGGTAGAAACCGGTGATCTCCGGTTCCAGCGACAGGGGGTCAGCTTCCTGAAGGCTTCTGACAAACAGGGAGAGATCCTGAAAAACTCTCGGAGCCTGGCAGAGAAAGGTCATCGCCCTGAGGTACTGGTCCGCCGGAAGCGAGATCAGCGCGCGGGTCAGGTGTTCTTCGCAGGGATCCAGACATCCGGAGAGATCATAACGATCCGTTCTGGCAGTGGGATCCTGCCTCTGTCCTTCAACGGGAGTTCCGGGGCTTCCGGAACGGTCCCTGTCCCCGCCTGCCGAGGGCCATTCGAGCTTCAGGGGGATGTTGCCCTGGGCCAGAAACCTGGAAAATTCCAGGAATCCCTCGAATTGGTCCAGATGGGTCAGGACAAGGCGCACGGGGATCGGTTTTTTACAGATCTGGCCGAGCAGGTTGATTTTCCCCCGGATCATCTGCGCCTTCTGCCGGAGAGATTCCAGGTGGCCCGGTTCGTCCGGCGAAAGCTCCATGGCGTTTAAGGCAATGACCACGGTGGGTTTCCTTCTCCTGAAGAGGGGTTTCCAAAGTTTCAGCAGGGCCCGGCGGGCAGCCTCTGATGTATCGTCCAGCAGGGACGCCGGTATTTCCTGAACCAGGACCTTTGACCCGAGGTAGATCTGCAGCAGGGGGTTTGCGGTGAAGCTTGGATAAAACTGCCGCGCATGCCCCTGCCAGTCCGTGTAACGGTCAATCAGGGTGCTTTTTCCCGAGCCGGCCTGCCCGAACACGATGAAGTGCTCATAGGTCATGATATTCGGCCTGATCGACCAGGGGATTGCTTTCAGAAATTCCTTCCATATTCCGGTAAGACTCGAAGCGGGCATCTCCTTCTTCAGGGCTTTCCGCTCCGCGGAGGACCCGGCCTTGATCTCCAGGGTGCCCGGATGGCGGCGTTTTCTGATCCGGTAATAGACGAGCAGCCCCACCAGGATCAACAAAACCAGTGCCGCAAGAATGGCGAGAAGAGTCGGCCAGTTGTCCAGTGTGAAGAAATTCCGGACATATCCGGTTATCCGGGAAAGCGAATCCATAGAATATCCACCTTCATGAGCTGATGAAAACAGGCTCCGAGTCCTGCCTGAAACGCGATGATGATGCCGATCATCCGGCTGCAGGAGCCGGAAACTTAATGCTCGCCCTGCGGTTCTGCAACGCCGACCGTCTTTATGACCAGTTGCCCCCCGTCGACGGAGATGCAGACGGTATCTCCCGGCTGGATTTTGCCGGAGATGATGTCTTCGGCCAGGGGGTCCTGGAGATGCGTCTGGATGACGCGATTCAAAGGCCGGGCGCCCATCAGGGGGTTAAAGCCCAGTTGAGCCAGGAGGGTCAGCGCCTCCTCCTTGAACTCCAGGGAGATGCCCTGTTCCCTCAGCAGCCTGGCAAGGCGCTTGAGCTGAATATCGGCGATGGTTTTCATGCCTTCGATGGTCAGCTGCTTGAAAACGAGGATATCGTCCAGGCGGTTGATGAATTCCGGACGGAAATGGGAGCGCACGGCCCTCATGATCGCCGCGTTCATCTCCTGGATTTCCTCCTCCGTTTCGGCGGGCTGAATGCTTTCCGATCCGAGATTGGAGGTCATGAGCACCACCGTGTTGGCAAAATTCACCGTCTGTCCCTGGCTGTCCGTCAGGTGTCCGTCATCAAGAAGCTGCAGGAAAAGGTTGAACACGTCGGCATGGCCCTTTTCAACCTCGTCGAAGAGGATCACGCTGTAGGGTTTGCGCCGAACGCTGTTGGTCAGGACGCCGCCTTCTTCATAGCCGACATAGCCCGGGGGGGCCCCGACCAGGCGGGCCACGGAATGCTTCTCCATGAATTCGCTCATGTCGATCCGGATCAGTGAGCGCTCGTCGTCGAAGAGAAACTCCGCCAGGGTTTTGCATACCTCCGTTTTCCCCACGCCCGTGGGGCCGAGCATCAGGAAGGAGGCGATGGGGCGGTTCGGGTTCTGTACACCGGCCCGGGAGCGCCGGATGGCCTTGGCGATGGTTGAAAGGACATGGTCCTGGCCGACAACCCGCTGGCGCAGATGATCTTCCAGGTGCAGCAGCTTGTCGATTTCGGATCCGAGGAGCTTGGAGACGGGGATGTGGGTCAGCCTGGAAACCGTATCGGCGATGTCGTCTTCCGAAATGGTCCTGCGCAGGAAGTTCCGGCCGGAAAGATCCACATCGGCGTATTCCGCCAGGATCCTGTTGCACTCCGGGATCACTTTGTACTGCAGTTCGGCAACCCGGGAGAAATCTTCTTCCCGGATCTTCTGCTCCATTTCCTGGTTGGCCGCCTCCAGGTTTTTCTTTGCCTTCTGAATCTCCGCCAGGGCCTTCCTTTCCTTTTCCCATTGTTCCGTCAGCTGGCGGCTCCTTTCCCTGAGCTCTTCCATCTCCCGCTGCAGGTGGCCAAGGCGTTCGGCCGTGTTGGAGTCCGATTCATGTTCCAGAGCCCGGATCTCAATTTCGAGGTTGACGATCCGGTGGTCCATCTGCTCGAGTTCTTCGGGTTTTGACGAAAGGCCGATGCGCAGGGAAGCCGCCGCCTGGTCGATGAGATCCACGGCCTTGTCGGGAAGAAACCGGTCCGTGATGTAGCGGTTGGAAAGCTTGGCCGCCGCCGCAAGGGCGGCGTCCAGGATCTGGACCCCATGATGGACTTCGTATTTTTCCTTGATTCCGCGCAGGATCGTGATGGTTTCGTCAAGGCTCGGCTCGTCGACCATCACGACCTGAAAGCGGCGCATCAAGGCGGTATCCTTCTCGATGTGCTTTCGATATTCCTCCAGGGTGGTCGCCCCGATGCAGCGGATTTCACCCCGGGACAAGGCGGGCTTGATCAGGTTGGCCGCGTCCATGGCGCCTTCCGAGCCGCCGGCGCCGATGAGCATGTGAATTTCATCGATGAAGAGAATCACGTTGCCGGCATTTGAGACTTCCTGCAGCAGCCGTTTGAAGCGCTCCTCGAATTCACCCCGGTATTTCGCCCCGGCGATGAGCTGCCCCATGTCAAGGGATAGAATGGACGCCGATTTCAGGTCTTCGGGGACATCTTCCCGGACAATCCGCTGGGCCAGGCCCTCTACGATGGCGGTTTTGCCGACCCCCGGTTCCCCGATGATGATGGGGTTGTTCTTGAGCCGGCGGCTGAGAATCTGGATGGTGAGCCGAACTTCCTGATCCCGCCCGATGACGGGATCCAGGCCGCCTCGGCGGGCCCGTTCCGTAAGATCCTGGGTGTATCGGGCCAGGTACTCAAAATCGCCGGATCCGCTTTCTCCTCCCGAAAAACGGCTTCTTGGCGGCTGCTGGAGCAGGGCCTCGAGCTCAGGCTGATCCGCACCGGCATCGGCAAAGGCTTCGGAGATTTCTTCCAGAGCGAGCATGCCCAGAACGATGTGATGGATGCCGATGTATTTATCCCCGGCCCTCTGGCTTGCCTCCTCGGCGAGGATGAACACTTTTTCCAGGTCACGGTTGATGGGGGTCTGCGAAGTGCCTTCCCTGCCCTTCGGCTGAGTGAGCAGTTTGCCGTCCACCCTCGCCCCGAGGGCATCCAGATCGATGGATGTCCGGGAAAGATAGCTTTGAATGAGATCATCGTCGGGTTGGAGCAGCGCGGAAAGCATGTGCCAGGGAGTTACATGCTCGTGATCCCTTTTCACTGCAAGCCGGCAGGCGCTTTCAATGCTGTCCTGGGCTTTTACCGAAAACTTTTCGATCAGCATGCTGGTTGATCTCCTTTAGGTGGGGTTGATTTGAAGATCCAGTGGAAATGGGCTCAATAGCCGTGCCCGTGTCGATATGCTCCCGCTTTCCCGTTTCCGTCGCAGGGTTCGCGGGGACTGCAGCCATGGAATCGGGTTCCTGTCCGGCTCTCTTTTATGCAAATCCCCGATATCAGGTGCTTGCATGAAAAATGAGCCGGTCGTCTTCGACAAGCCCGATAATGACCGCGTAAAATATTCCGTAAAGAAGTTGAATGAGCGAAGGGAGGATTTTGATGCTGCAAGTAAAAAAATCATTCGACGTTTCATTGTGCCAACCCAGCGTGAACATGATGAAAAAACAGCAGAAACACTTATATCACAGATTATATCGAAAAAAAAACAAATCTTGTCAATGTTGCAGCAGGCAAAACGTTCGGTATCGCGGACAGGCCGGCCTCGATCTCGTTCCCTGTGCTCCGGGACCGGATCCGGCGGCCTTGCCGCTTGTCAGAAGCGGATAAATGGACGTTTCATTCCTGAACGTCCGGGTAAGGCACGAGTATGTGCAAGAACTTTGCCGGATTTTTCGCCGCCGGCCTGCCACAGAGCCCGGTCATCCCTTCCATAAAAGAACTTGACTTTCCTCCTGCGGAAACTTATTTTCCAGTAAATTCGCAAGGGAATATTATGCAGGGAGGTTTGATCATGCCCGGTTTTGAACTGATGGGCCCGGAAGAACTCAAGGAAGTTATGGAGGTCATGGAGACGGGCGTCCTCATGCGCTACGGTTTTGACAGCGAACGGAGAGGTGTTTTCAAGGTCCGGCAGTTTGAAGAGGAATTTGCCCGATACTGCGGCGCGGGATATGCCCTGGGGGTCACGTCGGGATCCTCGGCCCTCAAGATCGCCCTCACCGCTCTGGATGTCGGACCCGGCGATGAAGTCCTCGTTCCCGCCTTCACCTTTCTGGCGACCTGGGAGGCGGTCCTTGAAGTCGGGGCGATCCCCGTGATGACGGATATCGATGAAACCCTCAACATGGATCCCGCCGACATGGAACGCAAAATGTCTCCTTATACCAAAGCGGTTGTTCCGGTGCATATGTGCGGCTCCGGAGCCCGCATCGACAAAATCCTGGAAACGGCCCGCCGGCACAACCTCCTCGTCCTGGAGGACAACGCTCAGGGATGCGGGGGCTCTTTCTCGGGGAAAAAGCTGGGCACCTTCGGCGACATGGGAATCTTCAGCTTTGATTACTATAAAACCATGACCACCGGCGAAGGCGGCATGGTGATCACAAACAGCGAAACCCTCTACCATCGGTCCGATGAGTATCATGATCACGGCCATGACCACAATCCCAAGGTCAGCCGGGCCATGGAGGGGCGGTCGATCCTGGGCTTCAATTACCGGATGAATGAGCTCCAGGGGGCCATTGGCCTGGCCCAGCTGCGGAAAGTCGATGCCATGATCGCCGAACAGAAAAAAAACAAAGCCGCGATCAAGGGCATGCTGTCGTCTGCGAAAGGGGTCACGTTCCGGGAGCTTGTCGATCCCCAGGGCGATACGGCCACCTTCCTGGCCTTCAATCTTCCCGATGAAGGTACGGCGGAGAAATTCCAGCAGGCCCTCGCCGCCGGAGGTGTCGATACGGTCTGCTACAAAAGAAACGCCTGGCATTACCTGCCGAACTGGGAGCACTTCCTGTCGCAGTCGACGGCCAATTCGAAGAAGTTCCCCTTTTCCAGCCCCATGAACGGGCGAACCGTGAGATACGATCGGCAGGACATCCCACAGGCGGAGGATCTTCTGGGCCGCACCCTGGTCATGGGGATCAACATCCGGATGCCCCAAGAGCGGCTGGCGGCGATTCGGCAGGCGATTGAAAAGGCCGCCGACGTCCTGTAACCTTAGACATCAAGGAGAACGCATCGTGTATATCGTCACCGGCGGGGCCGGTTTCATCGGCAGCGCCTTCGTCTGGAAACTGAATTCGGAAGGCATCAACGACATCCTGATCGTGGACAATCTGGGAGAGACGGAAAAGTGGAAAAACCTGGTCAATCGGAGCTATGCCGACTATGTCCACAAGGAAGATTTCCGGCATATGCTGGACGAGGATATTCTTTCGGCGGACAACATCGAGGCCGTGGTTCATCTGGGAGCCTGCTCGTCCACGACGGAGCGGGACGCCGACTACCTCATGGAGAACAACTTCCACTATACCTGCGACCTGGCCCAGTGGGCGCTCAGCCATGACATCCGGTTTGTCTACGCCAGCTCCGCGGCCACCTACGGAAACGGATCCCAGGGATTCGACGACGACCTGGATGGGATCGACCGGCTCCGGCCGATCAACATGTACGGCTATTCCAAGCAGCTCTTCGACCAATGGGCCATCCGGCGGGGATTGATCGACCGGATGGCGGGGGTCAAGTTCTTCAATGTCTTCGGACCCAACGAATACCACAAGGGCGACATGACCAGCGTGGTCTTCAAGTCCTTCCGCCAGATTATGGATACGGGGCGGGTGCGCCTTTTCAAGTCCCATTCCCCCGATTACACCGACGGGGGGCAGAAACGGGACTTCGTTTATGTGAAGGACTGTGTGGACGTTCTCTGGGCGTTTGTCCGGCATCCCGAAATCAACGGGATCTTCAACCTGGGCACCGGCCGGGCGCGAACCTGGAACGACCTGGTGGAGGCCGTTTTTTCGGCGATGAACCTGCCGCCTCAGATCGATTACATTGATATGCCGGAGTCTCTCCGCGGGCAGTACCAGTATTTCACCGAGGCGCGGATGGAAAAGCTTCAGGCGGCCGGCCAGGGGGCCGATTTTCATACCCTCGAGGAAGCCGTGGCCGATTACGTCAAGAATCATCTCCAGGCCGACAACCCCTATCTGTAAAAGGAAACATTGAAAGCACCATGAAAATCGTCTGTATAATCCCTTCCCGCTTCGCTTCAAGCCGCTTTCCGGGAAAGCCCCTGGCCGATCTCTGCGGAAAGCCGATGATTCAGCATGTCTATGAGAGGGTTCTTCAATCGGCCCTTGTTTCCGCTGCGGCGGTGGCCACGGATGATGACCGGATCTTCGAAGCCGTGGAAAAATTCGGCGGAAAGGCGATCATGACGGCGGGCCGCCATCGCTCCGGAACGGACCGCATCGCCGAAGCCGTCGAATCGCTGGATCTGGAAGACGAGGACATTGTCGTCAACGTCCAGGGGGATCAGCCGATTTTTGAGCCGTCCCAGATTGACGAGGTGACCCGTCCGCTCCGGGAGGACCCTTCCCTGCCCATGTCGACCCTGATCTACCGGATTGTCCGCAGGGAGGAGATCGCCCACCCCAACTGCGTCAAGGTGGTGTTCGACTCCGACTTCAATGCCCTCTATTTCTCCCGGTCCACGATCCCGTACGTCCGGGACGACCGCCATCCCGCCGCCCATTACAAGCATCACGGGATTTACGCCTACCGGAGATCCTTCCTCCGGACCTTCACCGAACTGGAAGAGGGAAAGCTGGAGCGGCTCGAATCGCTGGAACAGCTGCGCGCCCTGGAATTCGGCTATCGGATCCGGGTGGTGGAAACCCTCCATGATTCCGTGGAAGTGGACGCCCCGGAAGAGCTGGCCCGGGTCCGGGAGATCCTTCTGGACCATGCGGTTTAGAACTCCTCTGTGATTTTCTCGATTTTTTCTCCAGGTGACAAAAAAAAATGACAAGCCCGGTCTACCGGACTTGTCATTTCAGCAAAAGAATTAGAACGTTGAAATAGAAGACCCTGCAGTAGATGAGACTAACGGCTCATCCTTCTGCGGAGAGCGGCCAGGCCGGCAAGACCCGGGGCAAAGAGCAGAATGGCGCCGGGAATCGGAACCGTGGGATTGGGGTTGGGAAGTTGCGCTCCATCGAGGGAAATGACCGATTTTGCAAGGGCCACTGCCCAGTTCTGGTAATTGTGGGTCGTGTCGATATCGATGAACACCTCGAGTCCGGAGGCAATTTCGTCATACAGGTCGGAGCTTAGCGCAAAGGTCGTATAGGACCATTGATCATTCTGACCGGTCAGCGAGCCCAGCAGGACCATACTGCCGTTATCCTTGACATAAATGTTGTCCACTTCTCCATATTGCCAGTCGACGTCCCAGGCGCTGACGCTCAACGTGGCGGTCGTGAAGGTGTAACCGCTGAGGGCCTTGTGCTGCCAACCCCAGTCTTCGTTGTACCAGCGGTAATAGGGGGCGCTGTATGTGGCCTCTTCATCGGGGCAGAAATAGCCGGTGGGGGCCTTGACGACATCAATCACTTCAGTGGCCTGAGCAAGGCCGGTCACGGCGAGGAGCAGGCTGGCGAATAACAAGGT
>Ga0123335_1006335_pt1 | contig 13836 bp, 11 predicted proteins | sample BiotimSIPDNA_2_FD_89707 | JGI IMG/M metagenome (GOLD analysis project Ga0123335, IMG submission 89707) | Anaerobic biogas reactor microbial communites from Washington, USA - Biogas_R2 time_0 SIP DNA | ecosystem: Engineered > Bioreactor > Anaerobic > Unclassified | place: Washington, USA... | reverse complement strand
CGTGGTGACATCTATGAGAATGAAACCTGGGCCCTGAGAAACACCTTAAGGTATAGCTGGCGATATCATTTTAGCGGAAATTTAGGGTTCAGTTACGGACATAACTATAATAAATACGAACCCCGGGTTCCCGCAACAAAGTCGTATAAGGTATTATGGTCGCACAGGCAGGATCCTAAATCAAATCCAACCCAGACGTTCTCAGCTAATGTGAATTTCACCTCACTCGATTATGACAGAAATTATACTTATACTCCTCAGTATATGAATGCCAGTACAAGTTCAAGTATAGGCTTCAGTAAGAGGTGGATAAACTTTCCATTTAACCTTACTTTAAGTGCCAATGCCGATCAAAATAAGATTTCAGAAGAGGTCGATCTGAATTTACCCAGTGGTACTTTCAGACTTAACAACAGTATTCAGCCATTCAGGAAAAAATCGGGTAGTGGAAAGTATAAATGGTATGAGAATATTAGTTTTAATTACACATCCCAGTTTTATAACAAATTGAGTACTTATAACGAAGTACTTTTTGTTTCGGAAACCTGGGATAGTTTGAAGAATGGTTTTCAGCACGATATACCCTTATCTGTTGCATTCAAGATAGGAAAACCTATTTCGATTACACCATCGCTGAATTACAGAGGCGTCCTGTTTACCAGACATATTGAAATGTCACCGATAGCTCAGTATGATAGTCTTCGGGGTCAGTATGTAGAAGAGGTTAAAGAATTTAAGGAATTGAGATACGAACATGCAATTAATCCATCAATAGGAGCATCCATAACACCTAAGTTTTATGGCATGTTTGTTTCGAAAAAAGGAAATTCATATATAAGTGCTGTCAGGCACGTTCTTTCACCTTCTGTTTCTTCCTCATTTACCCCGGATATGAGCAAGATAAACAGGGTCCATTATTACGATACAGTTTATAAAATTGTTGAAAATGATACCCTGGTTCATAAAACATACAACTGGTACCAGGAGGAACTTTACAGCCCACCGTCGGGCAGCAGGGAAAGTGGCTCTGTGAGGATTGCCCTGAACAACAATTTCGAAATGAAAGTGAGACCAAAAAATGATACTACAGGTCAGCAAAAAAAGATTACATTGCTTGATAACCTTAACTTCAGTACGGTATATAATCCTTTTGCTGATTCAATGAATTGGTCAAATGTAAACATGATCACAGGTACGAGTTTGTTTAATAATGCTTTGAATATAAGGTTAAGCGGATTGTTTAGTCCCTATTCCAGGGATTCGCTTGGACGAGATATCAACCAGTTTTATTTTAAGGCCGGAAGGGGATATCCTTTAAGGTTTGTTTCCATGTCCATTAACACAACCTATTCGTTACGTTCAGGACAGGGAAGGAACGAGGAAAAAGAAACTGCCATCCGTGAAGCTGTTGATGAATATATTGATTATGAATACTATCCTGAAGATGGAGTTCCGCTAAGTATGCTTACCGGCGATTATATTGATTTCGACATTCCCTGGTCAATTAGAATAAATCATTCATTTTCAATTTCAAAACAACGTCCCGGAGAACCCGTTATTAACCATAATATGGATATTTCCGGTGATATCAGTTTTACGAAAAAATGGAAGATACAGGCCCAGATGCATACCGATCTTCATACAAGAAAAATTGTCAACATTGGCCTGAATATCCACCGCGACCTGCATTGCTGGGAATTGTCGATATCTGCACAGCCTCTGGGAAGCAGAAAATACTATTCCTTTACCATAAGAGCTAAGGCAAGTTTGCTGAGAGATCTTAAATATGAAAAGAAACCTAATTATTACGATGTTTTTTAATTGAATAGAATGATCAGGATAATTAAAACAGATAAAGCTCCTGCTGCGACAGGACCTTACAGCCAGGCTGTTGAAACAAATGGTATCCTGTATATCAGCGGACAGATACCACTACATCCTCAGACCGGACAGACTACAGGTTCTGAGATCAACAAACAAACCATGCAGGTGCTTGATAATATTGGCGCTATTTTGGTGGCGGCAGGATATACTTTCAGGAATGTTGTAAAAACAACATGCTATTTAAAAAACCTTGGCGATTTTGCAGCAATGAACGAAGTGTATGCCACTTACTTTACTGTCGACCCGCCTGCGCGCGCAACCGTTGAGGTAAGCAGACTGCCGAAAGATGTACTCATCGAAATAGAAGCAGTTGCGATAATATAAAAACCTCCGGTAGTTGAATCCGCCGGAGGTTAAAATTTTCGTTATTTCTTCTTTGAGGTTGCTTATTCTGCAACGATTTCAAATGGAACTTCCACCTGAACATCTTTATGAAGCCTCAGTTTGGCTGTATATTTTCCAACCTCTTTTATCAATTCTTCTTTAATCGAAATAATTTTCCTGTCAATGTCAAAACCTTTTTCCTTCAATGCTTCAGAAATCTGAATGGTATTGACGGAGCCAAAAATTTTGCCTTTTGTACTTGCTTTGGCACCAATTGTAAGGCTCACTTCTTTTAGTTTTTTTGCCAGTTCCTGGGCTTCATTCCTAACCTTTTCTTCTTTATGTGCCCGCTGTCTGAGATTTTCCTCGTGGATTTTCCTTGCCGATGCAGTCGCATTGATAGCAAGACCTTTCGGGATCAGATAATTGATGGCATAGCCGTCTTTTACTTTTACAATGTCGTCTTTATACCCGAGGCTCTGTATATCTTGTTTTAATATGATTTCCATAATGCAAATTTTCAAATTATTTCAACATATCGGTTACATAAGGCAGCAACGCGAGATGACGTGCTCTCTTTATAGCTGTTGATACTTTTCGCTGATATTTCAAAGACGTTCCTGTAAGCCTTCTGGGTAAAATTTTTCCCTGTTCGTTTAAAAACTTTTTCAGAAACTCAGGATCCTTGTAGTCAACATATTTAATCCTGTTTTTCAGAAACCGGCAATACTTTTTCTTTTTGGTTTCTATTGTCGGGGGAGTGAGATATCTTATCTCTGATGATGTTTGTGCTGTTGCCATTTTTTATTCCTCCACTTTAGCTGCTGTTTTGTTACTCCTTTTCTTTTCTGCATATTCAACAGAATATTTATCCATCTTGAAAGTAAGAAAACGTATGATACGCTCATCACGCCTGTATTCTAATTCAAGAGTCTGGATAAATGAACCCTCAGCTTCAAATTCGATGAGGTAATAAAATCCGGTAGATTTCTTTTGAATCGGGTACGTTAATTTCTTAAGCCCCCAGTTTTCTTCATGCCTTATTTCGCCCTTGTTTTTTACAATAAGGTCTTTGAACTTATCAACCGCTTCCTTCATCTGGGCTTCAGATAAAACGGGAGTTGCAATGAAAACGGTTTCGTATCTGTTCTTCATGTTTTTTATAAAAGTTTTAAAATGAAGCGCAAAAGTATTATTTTTTTTCAATCAGTGCAAATACAGGACAATAATGATGAAATTATTTTATCACTTACAGTTACTGATTTTTGAAATAATGAATTGGCCAAGACCATGTTTTAATTGACTTCAAAATCATTCAGTTGAAGGCAATCTTTTTGTGAGATGTGTATCTAATTTTATGTTGCGTTTTTCCGGGATTCAGACTTTTGCCCAGTTTTCACCGTGTTTGATACGGCTGATCTGCATCTCCGATACCCCGAAAGTACGGGCCAGCACTGCTCCCGGTACACCAAGATCGAGCTGATGTTTGATAATCCTAACATCGGAAGAGGATAGTTTGGATGCCACTTTCCTGTCGGGTATTGCATAATTGTTACCCAGAAATGCTTTCCAGCTTTCCCATTTTTTCTTGTAATATTGATCAGGTCGTGCAGGAAGGTTGGCAGGCCTGTTTCGCCAGGTGCGGTATTCGATAGAATTTTTGATGCCTTTTAGCCTGCATATCTTTGAAGCTTCATCATAATTCAGATAATTGCTTGGTGTGTTGGTTTCTTTTCCAAAGAAATCGTGCCATCCCTGCCATACATTTTTCTTCTTGAAATACTCATCCGGTTTACGGGGAAAATTTTTTGGTAAATACTCACCTTCTTTTTTGTATGCATAAAATTTTCTTGATGAATTGATCCCCTTTGGTACAAGATAATCCTGTATCCATGCTCTGGCAAGTTTATACGACCATCTAACAACATTATCATATGAATCGATCTTCATGATTCAAAGTTTATCTACAATCCAAACCAAAATCTATTGAGATTTTCCATTAACGGGATTCATGGAAACGTATTTCTACATACAATATTAGTATTTTATATAATAGCAACTATCATAAATATCAATAACCAAAGCCCGTTAATATTTTATAGTTTCCTAGTATATCAGTTTATCCCCGATTGTCCAGGACATAAAATTATCTCCGGCAATCGTCTGTTCCACGGCTACCAATCCTATGCTTTTTTCATAGTGTTTATATAACATATGAAATCTCAGCGTGTTCATATAAACCATATACTTTTATTCAATCTGAGGATGAAATTAGGATAATCCATATATTTGCTTTCCTATGAAAGATGGTAACGGTTTCTTAGTATCGGCAAGAAAATACAGACCTGAAACATTCGATACAGTTGTTGGCCAGCAAAGTATTTCGGGCACTCTCAAAAATGCAATCAGGACTGGTCATCTTGCCCAGGCATATTTATTTTGCGGACCCAGGGGAGTTGGGAAAACTACCTGTGCGAGGATATTTGCAAAAACCATTAACTGTAGCAATATTTCTTCTGAAATTGAAGCATGTAACCATTGCGATTCCTGTGGTTCTTTTAATCAAAACAGGTCGTTCAATATTCATGAACTTGATGCAGCTTCGAATAATTCAGTCGAAGACATCCGGTTGCTGATAGAAAAAGTGCGTATACCTCCGCAGGTTGGCAAATACAATGTTTATATAATTGATGAAGTGCACATGCTGTCGCAGGCTGCTTTTAATGCATTTCTTAAAACTCTTGAGGAACCTCCTGCTCATGCTATCTTCATCATGGCAACCACGGAAAAGTACAAGATCATTCCAACAATCCTTTCACGTTGCCAGATTTTCGATTTTAACAGGATCAGGATCCCAGATATTGTTTCATGCCTTACTACTATTGCAGAAAAAGAAAATATCACCTGCGAAAATGATGCCTTAAATATTATTGCTCAGAAAGCCGACGGGGCTATGCGTGATGCCTTATCGATTTTTGACCAGCTGGCAAGCTTTTCAGAGGGTAATATTACCTATAAGTCTGTAATCGAGAACCTTAACATTCTAGATTATGAATATTATTTCAGGCTTACCTCGGATTTTTTGAAGAATGATGTTGCCGATGCGCTTATCATTTTCGACGAAATTCTGGCAAAGGGTTTCGATGTCCAAAATTTTATCAGCGGGCTTAGCAGACATTTCAGGGACCTTCTTGTGTGTAAAGCAGAAAAAACAATGACCCTCCTTGAAATGGGGGAAACTGTTAAAAATATGTACCTTGAACAATCGAAATTGTGCAACGACGATTTTCTTTTCTCGTGCCTTTCCATTTGTAATGAATGTGAAATTTCATATAAAACCAGTAAGAACCAACGTTTACATGTTGAACTCGCCCTGATAAAACTTAGTAACCTGAGCAAAAAAAAAAATGACAGCATAGAGGAATCAACTGATTCCGATACCGACCTGCTTATGCTGGGCAATCCGGAAGATTCCTATATTCTGTCACCCACCATCAATAACGAGAGGATTATTCAGGAAAGTAATGAACCGCCTGCCGGGGAGCCTGAACAAAAAGTTCCGGCGCAACCACGGAATTACAAAAAAGGAATACCCTCAATAAAGGAAGCTTTGAAATCACTGAATTCAATAGCTGCACCTGAACCTGTCAAAAATGGCTCCGAACCTGTGGAACTGACACCAGGGGAAGAGACTGAGAGCGAGAATTCATCTTCAACTTACGATTTAGAAAAACTTTGGGAAACTTATGTGGCAAACCTGAAGGGAACACCGCTGATCTATCAGGTTTTGAAGAGCCAGAACCTTTCCACATACAGTGAAGGGATTGTCAGGCTGAAATTCAGAAATAGTGCCCTCATTGCTGAATTCAAAAGTAACTACAAACAGGATCTGATTCAGTTCCTTATTCATGAAACAGGTGTCAAAAACTTGGAAATTCAGGAAGAATTGATTTCCGGGGAAGAAGCCAAATCTCCAAAATACTATACTGACATCGATAAACTAAAGTATATGACAGAGAAGAACCCCTCCCTGATAAAACTTAAAAAGGATTTCAATCTCGATATTGAGTAGTTTTGGCTACATTTGCAGGCCCGATGGTTTCGGCGTGTTCATATTGTTTAATTTATTTACCTGAATTTTTATGGATGGTCAGAAAATTACATTGAAGAATGGAAAATTAGTCGTTCCTGACAAAGTGATGATTCCTTTTATTGAAGGAGACGGCACAGGCCCTGATATCTGGGCAGCTTCGGTCAGGGTTTTTGACAATGCTGTTGAAAAGGCTTACCATGGTAAGCGAAAAATCATCTGGAAAGAGGTGTATGCAGGTGAAAAGTCTTTTAAAAGAAATGGTGAATGGCTTCCGCAGGAAACTCTCGACACGCTGATGGAATATCTGGTATCCATAAAGGGTCCTTTAACAACTCCTGTGGGAGGGGGCATACGGTCACTGAATGTTGCACTCCGGCAATTGCTCGATCTTTATGTATGCCTGAGACCTGTTCGTTATTTTAAAGGTGTTCCTTCACCTGTAAAGGACCCTACGACAACCGACATGGTAATTTTCAGGGAAAATTCGGAAGATATTTACGCCGGTATCGAATGGATGAATGGAACCGATGAAGTAAAAAAGGTAGTCAGATTCCTAATAGACTCGATGGGTGTCAAAAAGATCAGGTTTCCGGAATCCACTTCCATAGGTATTAAACCGGTTTCAAAAGAAGGTACGGAACGGCTGATCAGGGCTGCCATACAATATGCGGTTGACAATGACCTTCCTTCCGTTACCCTTGTGCATAAGGGAAACATCATGAAATTTACTGAAGGGGCCTTTCGTGATTGGGGTTATGCGCTGGCAAAAAAGGAATTTGGCGCAGTTGAAATCGACGGCGGACCATGGTGCCGGATTGAATCAAAACATAATGGAAGGAACATTGTTATAAAGGATATGATTGCTGATGCTTTTTTACAACAGATCCTTACCAGACCTGCAGAATATTCAGTTATTGCTACCCTGAACCTGAACGGTGACTATATATCTGATGCATTGGCAGCTATTGTGGGCGGAATTGGTATTGCACCGGGGGCTAATATAAATTATGAAACCGGACATGCCATTTTTGAAGCTACCCACGGCACTGCACCCAAATACGCAGGTCAGGATAAAGTGAATCCCGGCTCTGTTATTTTGTCGGGTGCCATGATGTTTAATTATATGGGCTGGTCAGAAGCTTCCGACTTGATTATAAAAGGTCTGGAAGGTGCCATTTCGCATAAAAAAGTTACTTACGATTTCGAGAGGCTTATGGCAGGGGCTACATTGCTGAAATGTTCTGAATTCGGCACAGAAATCATAGGAAATATGTAATTGTTAAATCAAATCACTAAAAATATGCTGAACAATAAAGTTGAAGAAATCCTGAATGCACAGATCGAGAAAGAAGGCTATTCGTCGCACCTTTATCTCGCAATGGCCAGCTGGGCTGAATCAGAAGGTTACCCCGGGATTGCCAAATGGTTATATGCTCAGTCGGAAGAAGAACGGGAACACATGCTTCGGATCATTGCCTATGTGAATGAACGCGAAGGTCATGCCAGCATACCCCCAATGAAGGATGTACCTAAAGCCCAGAAAGGCATCAGGGAAATGTTTGAAAGCATTTTGGAACATGAACGGTATATTTCCAAATCAATCAATGAAATTGTCGATTTAACACTTCAGGTAAAAGACTATACCACACACAATTGGGTACAATGGTTTGTCAGCGAACAGATAGAGGAGGAAGCCCAGGTTGTTAATATTCTCGATAAACTGAAACTTCTCGGCGGACAAGGTTGGTACATCTTCGATCGTGATATTATGAGTTTCAGGGATAATGACTAATTAACGTTTTAATTATCTGATATCAGTTTTCCCCAATCCTATGGTTTACTGAACCGCAGGGTTGGGGTTTTTCGTTTAATCAGGCAGGTTTTTAGTCATATCTGACCAATAATACCATATTTTGCATTTCTTTTGCATGAATCGGGATAAATCAACTAATTTTGCAACACTTTCAAAAAAATTAATCAGATGAGTATTCTTTCAAGCATTATAAAAGGATTCTTCGGAAGCAAATCCGACAGGGATATTAAAGAGGTCATGCCTGTTCTGGAAGCAATAAAAGTTGCCTATGAGAATATAAAAATCCTTTCTAACGATGAACTGAGAAAAAAGTCTGCAGAATTAAAAGAGCAGGTCAGGGCATCGATAGCAGAAGAAGAAGCAAAAATTCAGGAGTTGAAGGATAGTGCAGCTGTTGAAGTGGAAGATATGTCGAAAAAAGAAGCCATATTTTCTGAAATAGACAAAATTGAGAAGCAGATCGATGAAAAGATAGAAAAAACACTGAACAAAATACTCCCGGAGGCTTTTGCTATCATGAAAGATACGGCAAGGAGGTTTAAAGAGAATGAATACATAGAAGTAGAAGCTACCGAATTCGATAAAAACCTTTCTGCCACCCGCGACCATATTGAAATTGCTGGAAGCAGGGCACGATATTACAACCGTTGGATTGCAGGCGGTAACGAGATACTGTGGGACATGGTACACTACGATGTGCAGCTCATCGGCGGCATCGTTCTTCATCAGGGCAAAATAGCTGAAATGGCAACCGGAGAAGGAAAAACTCTGGTGGCTACACTTCCTGTTTTTCTGAATGCTCTTGCAGGCAGGGGTGTGCACATTGTTACTGTGAACGATTATCTTGCAAAACGCGACTCGGAATGGATGGGGACGCTTTACGAGTTCCATGGGCTGTCGGTAGATTGTATCGATAAACATGAGCCGAATTCAGCCAGCCGGCGCAAAGCTTATCTTGCCGATATTACCTTTGGCACAAACAACGAATTTGGTTTCGACTACCTCCGCGATAATATGGCGGGGAATATCCTCGATCTTGTTCAGCGCAAGCATCATTATGCCATTGTCGACGAAGTCGATTCTGTGCTCGTCGACGACGCCAGGACACCTCTTATCATTTCAGGACCGGTCCCAAAAGGCGACAACCAGGAATTCGAAGCTTATAAACCGCGTGTTGAGAAGCTGGTTAACCAGCAACGTAAACTTGTTACTGAATTGCTCGCCGATGCCAAAAGGCTGATTTCTGAAGAAAAACGCGAAGAAGGGGGCTTTAAACTGCTGCAGGCTTTCAAAGGTTTGCCTAAGAATAAAGCGCTTATCAAATTTCTTAGCGAAGAAGGTAATAAAGCACTTCTGCTGAAGACAGAAAATTTCTACATGCAGGAGAATAATAAAAATATGCACAAAGCTACCGATGAGCTGTACTTTGTGATTGATGAAAAGCTGAATTCTGTAGACCTTACCGATAAGGGTATTGAGACAATTACCACATCATCAGATGATCCGGATTTTTTCATAATGCCCGACGTGGGAAGTGAAATTGCCGAGCTGGAAAAACTGAACCTGTCGAAAGATGAGGTGCTGTTAAAAAAGGACAAGCTCATACAGGATTATGCTGTAAAATCAGATCGTATACATACGGTTAACCAGCTTCTGAAAGCATATACCATGTTTGAGAACGACGTGGAATATGTGGTCATCGACAATAAAGTTAAGATTGTTGACGAGCAGACAGGCCGTATTATGGAAGGCAGGCGTTATTCCGATGGCCTCCATCAGGCTATCGAGGCAAAGGAAAACGTTAAGGTTGAAGCTGCAACCCAGACCTATGCTACCATCACCTTGCAGAACTATTTCAGAATGTACCATAAACTCGCGGGCATGACAGGTACTGCCGAAACTGAAGCTGGTGAGTTCTGGAATATTTACAAGCTTGACGTTGTCGTAATACCCACAAATGTTACAGTTATCCGGAAGGATATGGAAGACCTGGTTTATAAGACCAAACGCGAGAAATACAATGCGGTGATCGACGAAATTGTTAAGCTGGTGAAAGAAGGAAGGCCTTCGCTTGTGGGTACTACATCTGTGGAAATATCTGAATTGCTGAGCAGGATGCTTAAAATGAAGGGTATTAAACACAATGTTCTTAATGCAAAATTACACCAGCGCGAGGCTGAAATTGTAGCTGAAGCAGGAAAACCAGGTACTGTAACCATTGCCACTAACATGGCAGGTAGAGGTACTGACATAAAATTGCCACGAGAAGTAAAGGATGCCGGCGGGCTGGCCATCCTGGGAACGGAACGTCATGAGTCCCGTCGTGTCGACCGCCAGCTCAGAGGTAGAAGCGGCCGTCAGGGCGACCCTGGTACCTCCCAGTTTTACGTTTCGCTCGAAGATGACCTGATGCGACTTTTCGGCTCCGACAGGATTGCTTCACTCATGGACCGCATGGGATTAAAAGAGGGGGAGGTGATACAGCATAGCATGATTACCCACTCCATTGAGAGGGCCCAGAAAAAAGTGGAAGAGAACAATTTTGGTATCAGAAAAAGGTTGCTGGAATATGATGATGTGATGAATTCGCAACGCGAAGTCATTTATTCAAAAAGACGTAATGCCCTCTATGGCGACAGGATACAGATCGATATTGCCAATATGATGTTCGATGTTTGCGAAAGTCTGGTCGAACAATATTACGCAAATTCAGAATTTGATGAGTTCAACTTTGAGGTAATCAGGTTGCTCTCCATTGATAACCCTGTCAGCGAAGCGGAATTCGTTAAATTAAGCAACAAAGAGATGACTGAAAAACTCTTTGAAGGCGTTCGACGTGCCTATGCAAGAAAGATTGATTCCATAAAAAAACAGGCTTTCCCTGTTGTGAAACAGGTTTATGAACACCAGGCAAAAGCTTATGAAAACATTCTGGTGCCAATTACCGACGGATTGCGTACTTACAATATCATCACTAATCTTGAAAAAAGTTATAAGACGAATTGTGAGGAGCTTATAAGATCGTATGAAAAATCTCTCACGCTTGTTACTATTGACGAGCATTGGAAAGAACACCTCCGTGAACTCGACGACCTTAAACAGTCGGTGCAGGCTGCAACTTATGAACAAAAGGACCCTCTGATTATCTATAAACTGGAATCGTTCGAGTTGTTCAAGGTAATGATTGACAGAATCAATAAGGATGTTACCAATATTCTTATGAAAGGCCAGCTTCCTCTGCAGGATCCAAATGAAGTACGCAGGGGTGAAATTCCCAGAAGGAATGATATGAGCAATCTCAGGGCCAGCAAAAGCGAATATGGTTCATCGTTTGAACAGAAAGCTGCTGGGGGAAGTCCTGAACCCAGACAGCAGCAAAGAGTACAACCGGTAAGGGTTGATAAGAAGGTTGGAAGGAATGATCCCTGTCCCTGCGGCAGCGGTAAGAAATTCAAGAACTGCCATGGAAAAGTAAGTGCAGATATTCAATAGGTGTTGAAACTTAGCGGCTATTTTATGGTTACTTTGACAATTGTTGTTGTTAAACAACCATTATTTACATAGATGTAAACCAGAGGATGTATAAAGTATCCAGCATAGATTAAGTAGTAAAAATTAACTCCCGAAACAAGAAACATTTTAAATGCAATTTGAACAATTCGGCCTGAATAATAACCTGTTACAGGCATTATCATACATGGGTTTTGAGAAACCAACTCCCATCCAGGATAAAACCATACCTGAAATCATGGCAGGAAAAGATATTATTGCCTGTGCCCAGACAGGCACAGGTAAAACAGCTGCATTTTTGCTGCCTGTGTTAAACAGAATATCCGGCAACAGCCAGGTAAAAGGCATCGACACCCTGATTATTGTTCCAACAAGAGAGTTAGCCATACAGATAGAACAACAGGTCAGAGGATTTGCCTATTTTGTGCCGGTAAGTTCACTGGCAATTTATGGCGGAACTGATGGAACTTCATGGGACCAGGAAAAGAAGGCTTTTACCGAAGGTGTTGATATTATTGTTGCAACTCCCGGAAAGCTTATAAGCCATCTGAATCTGGGTTATGTAAACTTCTCCTCCCTTAAGCATTTTATTCTCGACGAAGCTGACCGTATGCTCGACATAGGTTTTTATGAGGATATTATGAAAGTGGCTTCCGTGCTCCCTGAAAAAAGACAAACACTTATGTTCAGCGCTACAATGGCACCACGGATCAGGAGCCTGGCAAAAGAACTGTTGAAACAGCCTGTTGAAATTGCTACTGCCATAGCGAAACCAGCCGAAGGTGTTTTACAGGCTGTTTTCCTGGCACACGAAGAACAAAAAATAGCTCTTGTTTCCAGTCTTATTTCAGGTAAGGACGATTACAGTACTATATTGATTTTTACATCCACCAAACGAAAAGTTTATGATATTGTTAAAGGTCTTTTAAAAGCAGGTGAAAGGGCAGAAGGGATTTCATCCGACCTTGAACAGAAAGAAAGGGAAGAAGTGCTGAACAAGTTTAAGGCCAGAAGCATCAGGGTTCTCGTTGCAACCGATGTACTGAGCAGGGGGATTGACATTAAGGATATCGATCTCATCATCAATTTCGATGTACCCCAGGATGCTGAAGATTATGTACACAGGGTTGGCCGTACAGCAAGAGCAGAAAAAACCGGAGTGGCGTTAACATTGGTTTCTGTCGATGACATGTTCAGATTAAATCAGATTGAAAAATTAATTCAGACCTCAATTGTTAAGTTAAAGGTTCCTCCGGAGCTGGGAACAAGTCCTGAATGGAACCCCACAGCAAAAAGGGAAAGGAATAATCCAGGAAGAAAATTCAGGCACAAGAAAAAAGGAAAACCAGGCACAAAAAATAAACGACATTCCGGATCCTGAGATTTGTTACCGGATTAGACTCCCTTTATTCATTTTGTAAATACTAAACAATTATAAGACAAGACGTAAAATCGCCTATATCAGGTTAATTACCTCTTTATACCGATAATCTTAATAGATTAATTTCAAATTTCAATTAAGATCAGAAAAAAGTTTAACTTTATATAAGGTATCTTAAAAACCATGATTCTTTATGAATAAACAATTACCAAAAAGCAATTGCCTTGCTGCCAGGTTATCTGGATATGCTGCTTCTGCCGGAGCTATGCTGGCGCTTTATCCTGCTGTAAAGGGTCAGATTATCTATTCCGGGTCACAGAACATCGAGTTAAATATGCCCGATGAATATGTAGAAATTGACCTTAACGGTGACCTTGTCTATGATTTCGCATTTCAACTTTATGGATCGGTCGATTTTTATACTTATTATTCCTGGAATTACGTAGAGTACAGCGGATTCGCTGCTATAAGGAACCTGGGAAATTTCTCTTATCCTAATAGTTGGCTTGTCGGCCTGAATACTGTTGTACACTTTTACTATACAACTTACAGGTCGATGCCTGAAGGTTTGAATTCCGGGGACTCTATTGACAAATCTCAGTTATACTGGATGAATTCGACCTATATAGGCTGGCCCGGGTTCCTGGCAAGAGGCAGTATTTTCTATTATTACAATACTTATTCCGGTACTTCGGGCTCAGATTACTGGGTTGCCGGAGACTTTATAGGACAGGAAAAATATGTTGGTGTAAGATTTTTTATTGATGACGAACAACATTATGGGTGGATCAGGGTATCATTAGCGGAGAATATGGATCCTTTAACCATAAT
>Ga0123335_1006329_pt1 | contig 13855 bp, 11 predicted proteins | sample BiotimSIPDNA_2_FD_89707 | JGI IMG/M metagenome (GOLD analysis project Ga0123335, IMG submission 89707) | Anaerobic biogas reactor microbial communites from Washington, USA - Biogas_R2 time_0 SIP DNA | ecosystem: Engineered > Bioreactor > Anaerobic > Unclassified | place: Washington, USA... | reverse complement strand
TTGGCATCGGAAACCGCCGTAACGGTTTTACCGGTTCCTGTCGCGTGGTATAGTAAGGCTATTGTCTCATGCTCGGACCGCATACGCTGAAGATTGGCGAGAGCCTTTGCCTGATGTTCCATCAAGGCAAAGGCTCTGCCCCTCTGTTCAGGAAGATAGTCCTCAATATACTTCAACAATGGTGAAGCCCCAAGGAAAGTCACTAGTTCATCTTTGACCCGCTCGGGTGCTCTATCGATTTGCTTAGACGTCCAGCGGAAGACCTTCCAGCCTTGGTGGACCATGCTGTTCTGCTTGAGCAAATCATCGTGGTATTTGTCGTTGGATACGATACCCGGCTGATGCCACTGGTTTCCATCAACTTCGATGGCTATACGGCCATCGCTGCTGTTTAGCACGAAGTCAATGGTTCTATGACCGCCGTAAATATCGACGAATGGAAATTGCAAATAAACATACTGGCCCTTCTCCGGACCAAACACATCGCAGAATAGCTGAATGAACTTCTCTTCCGCCCCGCTGTTGCCAGTGCGACTGGCGATTTCAGTTGGCATGATTGCACCCTCTTACGGCTCTTCGACTTCCAGCAAATGTATGCCCTTTTCAAAGCCCCCGCGCTTTGCCCGCTTTTCCTGCCGGACGGACTCCAGTTCTTCCCATGAGATTCCTTTGTGATAGAGAATGCCATGTATTACCTCAAGAAGATCAGCCATTTCTTCGATGCTGTGGCTTTCCAGGTATTCCGCCAACTCCTCGGACAACTTAGCCTCCAGGCCACTGATTGTTTTTTCTTTGTCCGTGTATTCAAAGAATGCCTTTTTCCCCGCAGTTTCGATGATTTCAGGAATGCGGTCTCTAACGATTTTGTGATATACTACGCGATTCATTGTCTTACCTCGTAATCGTGATCCAATGATGGTTGACTAAGTATACCAAATACACTGTATTGTTTCAACCTGCACTTAAAATGCCACTAATAGGGTCATTTGTACCACTCTTGTATGCTTTAATAATGATGATAGAACCGCTCCTTTTTCTATATATAACAAGTGTGGTATAGTAATGGTAATTCGGAGATTTTGAGGTACACCCATGGCCCAGACCTATACCACAAAGGAAATTGCCGACCTGGTGGGCATCCATGGCAACACCGTCCGGTTTTATGAGGATATCGGCTTTCTAACAAAACCCCGGCGGCTGAAAAACGGTTACCGTATCTACACGGATTTGCAGCTTGCGCAATGCAGGCTCGTTCGCTGTGCCATGAAAGCGGAGGTGCTGCAAAACGGTCTGCGGAAAAAGGCGGTGGATATCCTTCGGCTGTGCGCTGCGCTGGAATGGGACGCAGCTCTGTCCGCTGCCCGGGAGTACGCTGCAATGATTCAAAGGGAGATAGAAAGAGCGCAGTCCGCCATTGTTACCGTGGAAAATATCATCCATGCCGGTTCTCCTTTGGAAGCGCCGCCCATGAAGCGGCAGGACGCGGCAAAGGCCCTCAGTGTAACCACGGAGACGCTTCGCACCTGGGAGCGCAGCGGGCTGATTCAGGTAAGGCGCGGCGCAAATGGCTACCGGGTGTATTTCCCGGAGGATATGGGGCGGCTCAACATCATCCGCACGCTGCGCTGTGCGGGCTATTCCCTCTCCGCCATCCTTCGGTTGCTCAGTCAGCTGGACAGCCACCGGACGCGGTCTGTGGAAGCGATCCTCAACACGCCGGGCGATAACGAAGATATTGTATCGGTGTGCGACCGGCTGATTCTGTCCCTTCAAAGCACCGCGGTGGACGCGGTAAAGCTGATGGTGATGATTGAAAACATGAAAGAGAAGTTTTCTACCCTCCAGTAACACACCAACCTTTTTTTCTGTGCTATACTCGCACCTGCAAAGAAACGGAGGTTGATGGATGATGCCTGGTTACAGAAAAAAAGCGGTGCTGTTCCTTATCAGTCAGGGGGTCACGCTGTTTGGATCCTCCCTGGTGCAGTTTGCCATTGTCTGGTATCTGACGCTGCAAACATCCTCGGGTGCCTGGGTGTCGGCGCTCACGGTGGCGGCTTATGTGCCGCAGTTTATCATCTCTTTTTTCTCCGGCGTATGGGCGGACCGGTATTCCCGCAAGCGGCTTATCATCCTTGCCGACAGCATCATCGCTCTGGCCACCCTGGCGCTGGCGCTTCTGATGCCGCATATCGGGGAAGGAACCCCGCTTTTGCTGGCGCTGGTGGTGATTTCGGCCGTGCGCTCTCTTGGCGCGGGGGTGCAGACGCCTGCTGTCAACGCGGCCCTGCCCCAGCTTGTGCCGGAGGATAAGCTGATGAAATTCAATGGCGTCAATGCCACCATCCAGTCCCTGGTGCAGTTTGCGGCTCCGGCGGCGGCAGGCGCGGTGCTTTCCCTGGGAACCCTTCGGGCCACGCTGATGATCGACATTGTAACCGCAGTTGTGGGCATCGGCATTCTGTCTGCCGTGGCCATTCCCTTTGAAAAGGCTGCGGGGACGCCCTCGATGCTGTCTGAAATGAAGGCGGGCATTGCGTATGCTGCCAGGGAGCCTTTTGTGGGGCCATTGCTGCTCATTTTCGGCTTGTTTATCTTCCTTTGCGTGCCGGCAGGCTTTCTGGCCACGCTGTTTGTGAGCCGCTACTATGGCGACACCTACTGGTATTTAACGGTTGTGGAGGTCATCGGCTTCATCGGCATGACGGCAGGCGGTCTGCTGATTGGAACATGGGGCGGTTTTGCCAATCGTGTCAAAACCCTGGCAGTGGGCATGACGGCTTTTGGCGCTCTGGCCATCGGCATGGGCCTGGTGGATCATTTCATCGTGTATCTCGCGCTCATGGCGATCTACGGCGTTGCGCTCACCATGGTACAGACGGCCTCCACCACGCTGCTGCAGGAAAACACGGCACCGGAGATGCAGGGCCGGGTGTTTGGCCTGTACGGGGCCATGTTTTCCGGATTTCTGCCGCTGGGGATGGTGGTGTTCGGGCCGCTGGCCGACGCGGTGTCCATGCGGCTGCTGATGGTCCTCTCCGGTGTGCTGCTGCTGGTGATGGCGGCAGGGGTCGTGATCAGCAAACGCTTTTATCTTCATGGCCGCGCTCGGGCCTGACCGCATTCGGGGCAGAATTTTCCTCCGGTATTGGTGGTATTGCACCGGCTGCAGGTCCAGCTGTCCTCTGTCTTCATCTCGTCCACAGCGATGGGAGCAAAGGGAATGCCTTTCCCGTTTGCGTGGATCTCGGCTGTGGAACCGGGCAATCCGTTGATCACAAGGTTCTTGTGACAATAATCAAAGACGCCCCACTTGGAAAGGCTGGTTTCCGCACCCTCAATGGTGACGCTCACCAGGCTGTCACACCCATTGAAGGCACCGTCGCCAAGGAGGAGAACGCTTGCGGGTATGGTAACCTGGGCCAGATTGTCGCAGGAGCCAAACGCGCCATATTCAATAACGGCAAGATGGGAAGGCAGCTGTACGCCGGTGATATCGGAGCCGCTGAAGGCGTTTTTTTCGATCGTGATCAGGCTTTCCGGCAGCGCCACGCTTTTCAGGATGCGGTTGCAAAAAAAGGCGTATTCTCCGATGGTGGTTACACCCTCAGGAACCGTATAGGTCACTTGCTTCCTGCCGGCAGGATATGCAATCAGGCATGTCCTGTCCGCAGTAAACAAAACACCATCCTGGGAAGCAAACATGCCATTGCCCTCAGCAACGTCAATGGAGGTCAGTTTGCCGCATGCTTCAAACAGATTGGTGCCAATCGACTGAAGGGTGGATGGGAATGAGATGGATTGCAGGGCGGAGCAACCCACAAAAGCTGTATCACCAATGCCGGTCACTCCTTGGGGAATTTCCAGCTTTTGAAGTTTATTACAGCGATTGAAGGCATCATTCTCAATGACCTGGACCGAGGGGGGGATGGTGATGGACGTCAGGTGTTGGTTGGGCCGGAATGCGCTGTTCCCGATGGTTGTCACCCCGTCCGCAATGCTGTACGTGGGCGTTTGCCTGTTGCCGGGATAGGCAATAAGCCGTGTGTGATCGCGGCTGTAAAGCACGCCGTCAATGGAAGCATAGGAGGCGGAGCCTTCATTGACAGCAATCTCGCGCAGAGAGGTGCAATACAGAAAGGGAGTATCTCCGATAAAAGTCACGCTGGCGGGAATGGTAATCCGGTCCAGCTTTCCGCAGCTGTAAAACGCGTTTGTGCCAATACTGGTTAATCCTTCATGCAACACAAGGCTGGTCAGGCCGCCGCACTGGGAAAACGCATAATCGCCGATGATCGTTACCCCATCGGGAATGGTAAGGGTAGCAATGCCGGAGCAAAGTTCAAATGCGCTGTTTCCAATTTCGGCTAAACTGTTGGGCAGCCTGATATCCGATAGTTCATAGCACCAGCTGAAGGCGTGATTTCCAATTTTCGTTACAGTGCCCGGGATGGTGATTTTATCCAGCGTTTCGCACATATAAAATGCATAGTCGCCAATGCTGGTTACACCCTCCTCAATCACCACGCCGGTGATCTCCTTGTTGTAGTCTTTCCAGGGATTGCTCAGTAACCAGTTGTCCATGGCGCCGGTTCCGCTGATCGTCAAAACGCTGCCTGAAAACGTCCAGGTCAGGTTGGCGCCGCAGGTTCCGTCCGCCAGGGCAAATGACACCAAACACAGCAATGCCAGTGCAAGGAGAATGCAAACAGATATTTTCAAAGAAACGCAATGCTGTTTCACGACCTTTTCTCCTTCTATTCAGTTCAGGAAACAAAAGCGCTTGAGCTGGCCCTATGATACACGAAAAAATGCAGGGTATCAAGTGCTCCATCTGCTGCGCCGCAGGGGCGCGTGGACGAAGCTCTCTTTACCATGCAAAGGGTGTCGTTTTTTTGTGCAAAGGAACAGACCCGATCCAGGGCCGGAAGAATCCGGCCCCTGGGTTCCTACTCAAACAGGATCGACTGGAGTGAAAGCGCGCCATAGGCGTGGGCAAGGTTTTCCCCGTGATAGGTCAGATACAGCGCCTGCTTTCCATCCGGGAAGGCAACATCCGCCCAGTAGGTTTCCCAAACACTGGTGTAGTGAAGCCTGATGGTGGCAAGCACCGGCCCGTCCCAGGCGGCCTTGATGTCCACAGTGCCGTCGGAGTACCCGCGGGCCCTGATGCCGATGCGTTTTACGCCGGAGCAGTCAAAGTACTTGAAGCCGATGGTGGTGGTGTCGACGATGCAGCCGATGTAGCCTGTTTCAGGGTCGCCGTCCCGCCCGTCCTGCATCACTTTGGGCATCCCGGGCACACCGGCCAGCATATGCGGCTCTGCGGTAAACAGGTTGCAGGCAATATAGGCGGGGTATTCGCCGGCCCCGGCCAGGGGCTTGCCGTTGAGGCCGCAGGAGGTGATCTCCACCTGGGGGATGGATCCGTCCGGCAGGAAGCGGATGGGCTCCGCGCAGCCCTGCCGGCTGAACCAGGTGCCGTTGGTGTGGCGGTGATAGAAGATATACCACTCCCCCTTGATTTCCACGATGCTGCCGTGGTTGTTGCCGCCATAGGCCGCGGGCATGTCCGCCGGTTTGTAGGAGTCGATGTGCAAATCACAGTTGCTGACGATGACGCCGCCGTAGCGGAAGCCCTCGGTGGGGCTTTTGCTGGTGGCATAGCACAGCTCGTGCATGGGGGTGGAGGAATACACAAAGTAGTACGTATCCCCCCGTTTGCGGATGGAGGATGCCTCAAAGAAGGCATGGCCTTCAAAACCGGTTCCGTCGGCATATTCCACGCCGGGGACGACCAGCCTGGGCGGTTCCACGATGGTCAGCATATCATCGGCAAGCACCGTCACCATGGAGCCGTGCCGGGTTTTGTCGCCCTTGCCGGCAAAGCCGGTGTAAAGGTATACCCTGTCTCCCTCCAGCAGTACGCCGGGGTCAAACTGGGGCTCATCCCCCGCACGCTGGCCCAGCAGCGTGCCGTCCGCATAGCGCACATAGCCCAGAAAACGGTATCGTCCCGCCGGCGAATCGCATACGGCGACGGATACCACGCTTACCTTGTCCAGCACATAGTACAGGTAGTATTTGCCGTCGGCCCCCAGGGTCACGTCCGGCGCATACAGGCACATATGCCCGTCCGCGTTCAGGGGATCCGCCATGCGGGGATAGATCACGCCCTCGCAGCGCCAGTCAGCCAGATCGTCCACCGGGGCCGACCAGCACATGTAATCGCCCACGCAAAACGCGGGCCCGTTAAACGCATCGTGGGAGCCATATACATACACCCTGTCACCAAACACATAGGGTTCGCCGTCCGGGATATACTCCCAGGAAGGGAGATAGGGGTTGAATGCCTGCTTTTTCATCATCTGTCTCCTTCGCTTTCGTAGGCATTACGCCCAAACCAGAATCCGGTTATGCCCTTCCTTCAGCGCTTCCACAGGGCCAATCATGGGGCATCCGCTCCGTTTTGCCCCGGTCAGGTCATGGTCCAGGGTGATGGGCGTCCCATCGGGATTTTCATACAGTTCCTCGGTGATGCGCGGCATTCCCAGCGTTGCCGTGCCCGCAAAGCCGCTTTCGCTGCAGAGGGGCGTTTGGGGAAGATTGATTTCCAGATAGGCTTTTCCATCCTCCACCACAACCTTGGCACCTGCGTCAAAGCCCGGCGCGCTCAGGCCGTTCTGTTCGCCGCGGAAGCCCCTGGCCATGCCATAGTAGGCGTTTTCGCCCGCATACACCGGCTGGGGCACGTCGTAATACTTCTGGGCATCCGAGTTGCCGGCGGCATGGAGGCGAGGCAGGTATTCATCGGGCGTGGAGCAATCGTCATAGCCTGCCGTGCCCGCGTAGAACCCTTCCGGCGCTTCCCCGGCATAGGTGAACAGGTTGCGGCAGAGCCTGTCGTCGCCGCTGTACACCACCGCGCAGCCGGCGGCCTGGGTGGAGTGGGGGAAATGGTAGGGGGTGGCCCTGTCCAGCACTTTGATGCGCCGCATATAGCCGCAGCACAGGTTGTGCACATAGGCCGTGCCCTGGGCGGCGTTGTCAAAGTTGTATTCGGAAGCCAGAATGTTGTTGTCCACCAGGCAGGGGCCGTGGGTGACCTCCACAAACAGGTCCCGGTCGTTGCTGTGGAAGACGTTGCGGGTAACGCGCGTGCCCTGGGCCTGCCAGTCCAGCCAGGTGCCAAGGGTGCAGTCGTGGATGTGATTGTTCTCAATCACCACATCCACAGCCGCGTGCAGTTTGATGCCGGCGATCTCATACCCGAAATACTCATGCTTGATGGCGATGTTGTAGATGTGGTTGTGCTCGATGCGGCTGAAGGCGCAGCCCATGTGGCCCACGATGCCGTTTTGGCCGCAGTCGTGAATGACATTGTTGCGGATCACATGGGAGCCGATGCGCTCCTTGCACCAGCCCATCTGCAGGGCCTTGAACACCGCCTCCATCTGGTACTGGTAGCCGGGCTTGCGCTGGGCGCGGGAGTGCAGGTTGTGACCGGTGCTGCCTTCCTTGCCAATGCTGATGGCGCTGCACTTGGCATCGTGCAGGTGATTGTTTTCAATGATCCAGCCCTTGCTCCAATGGGCACCCAGCATGCCCGGCTGGTCGGCTGTGGGAGGGGTCCAGGGGCAGGCGGCCTGCGCCATCTCAAACCCGCGTACGGTGATATAGTCGATATGCGGCTTGTCCGGATAGAAGCAGCATTTGCGTACGTTGATCTCCGCGACCTCCCGGTTGGGGTCTGCTTCATGAAAGTTGGCATAGAGGGTGGTGTTTTGCTCATCCACCGTGGCAAACCACTGATAGAGGGATTGCTGGGGGCTCCGGATGTATTCCGTGTTTTTGCTCCAGGGCGGTGGGAAGCCGATCTGCCGGATCTGCGGGTCAAACACTTCCTCCAGGGACTTGGCTTCAAAGAAGGAAATGCCGTTCAGGTACACATCCCCCAGATGAACCGAACCGTCGGTGGGGTTTACCAGCCAGTCCCCGTACAGCGTTTCGGCGTAGGGGTTGTAATCGCCAAAAAACGCGTTGGGCAGCACGGCCTTCCACACGCCGGAGGAAACCTTCTCCCAGGTTGTAATGCGTTCCGCGCCCGTGATGAGCACCGCCTCGCCGGGCGCGGCCTCATAGGTGATGCGCATGTTGTCATTCAGGCCGCCGTTTTGCGGTTTCACCCATTCCCGGTACACGCCTTTGTGCACCACCACCGTATCGCCGGGCATGGCGGCATTTGCCGCCTGCCCGATGGTCAAAAACGGTTCCTCCCGGCTGCCGGGCGCGCTGTCCCTTCCCGTTTTTGCCACATGATAGATCTTCATTTACTTTCTCCGTCCCTTCACAATATCAGGTTTGCCCTGTGCCGGTTCCTCTGGCGCAGGGAATAGGGCCGATTCTTTAAATGTACATTATCATCAATCCCGCATTTTATCAAGGGAGGATCCTCTTGCGTAACAAATATTCGAAACCCAGTGCCGGCAGCCAAAGAAGCGGTTGACTTTCCCCCCTCCCTCTCCTATAATACACACAAGCAAGGACGGGAACGAGTACCCCATCCGGCGCGCCTGAAGAGAGCCTTCGGCTGGTGGAAGAAGGCGGCGGCCCATGGGCGAATACCTCCCTGAGCTCAGCCATGAAATGACAGTAGTGGCCTGCCGGAGCGCCGGTTACAGCGCGGGCGGCCTTTTGCCGCCATGAGGGCACAGCTGCAAGGCTTTGCCGCAGGGAAGTGGTACCGCGAACTCATCGCCTTCCCCCCAAGGGGGGAAGGCGGTTTTCGTTATTTGCCACAGGAGGAGGAGCGTGCATGAACCAGAGGATCGGAGCCTTTGCCAAGCGGTTTGAGGACATCACCGGCAGCGCCATTCGGGAGATCTTCAAGGTGGCGGCCCAGCCCAACATGATTTCCTTCGCGGGAGGGAACCCTGCAAGCGAGGCCCTGCCCGACGCCCAGTGCGCGGAGCTGGCCCGGGAGGTTCTGCTTTCCGACGGGAAGAGGATCTTGCAGTATGGGGCCACGGAGGGTTATCCTCCCTTTGCGGAGAGCCTGGCGGAGTATCTGCGGGAGCATCTGTCCCTGGAGGTGGGTCAGGGCTCGCTGCTGCCGGTTACCGGGGGAACCCAGGGCATGCGGCTGCTCTGCGACGCGCTGCTGGACCCGGGCGATACGGTGCTGGTGGAATGCCCCACCTTCCTGGGCAACATGCAGGTGCTGCGCCTGGGCCAGGTGAAGCTGGTCCCCGTGGAGAGCGACGGGGACGGCCTGATCCCCGAAGCGCTGGAGGAGGCGGCCCGTGCCCATCATCCCAAGATGCTCTACATCATTCCCACCTTCCAGAACCCCAGCGGCGCTACATTAAGCCTGGAGAGGCGCAAGGCCGTGGCACAGCTGGCGGAGAAGTACGGGCTCTGGGTGGCGGAGGACGACCCCTACCGGGATCTGCGCTATACCGGAGAGCCCCTGCCCACCATCAAGAGCTTTGACAGGGCCGGGCATGTGGTGTACATGGGCAGCTTCAGCAAGACCATCAGCCCGGGCCTTCGGGTGGGCTATTTGCTGGGGGATGCCCAGCTGATGCGCAAATGCGCCATCGGCAAGCAGAGCAGCGACCTGCATACCCCCACCCTGAATCAGGCCTTGGTGGATCAGTATCTGCGCCGCGGCCTGCTTGGGCCTCACATCCAGGAGATTCTGCCTGGGTATGCCCGCAAGATGAACCAGATGCTTGGGGAGCTGGAGCGCTTCCCCCAGGGGGTCCGGTTTACCAGGCCTCAGGGCGGGCTGTTCCTCTTTGTGGAATTGCCCGAGGGTATCAGCGTCACCCAGGCCTTTCAGGAGGCCATCCGGCGGGGCGTGGCCTATGTGCCGGGCACCCATTTTTACCCCGAGGGAGGCCATCACAATACCCTGCGGCTGAATTTCAGCAATTCCACCCCGGAGCAGATCACAAGGGGCATGGGGATTTTGCGGGAGCTGTTTGGTGAAATACTACACCGGTAAGGAGAGATGACGAAATGCACGTGCTGGATATCTTAAAGGAGCGGGGTTTTACCGCCCAGGTCACCTTTGAGGAAGATCTCTACAAGGCAATGGAAAAGGAGCCCATGACCTTTTACGTGGGTATCGACCCCACGGCGGACAGCCTGCACATTGGCCACTGCATCCCCATTCTGGCATCCTACCACCTTCAGCAGGCCGGACACAGGCCCATTATGCTCTGCGGCGGCGGCACCGCCATGGTGGGGGACCCCAGCGGCAAGACGGATTTGAGGCAGATGCTTTCCCAGGAAACCATTGTGAAAAACATGCAGGGGCTGCAAAGACAGCTGGGGCTGTTTGTGGACTTTGACGGCAGCCGGGGGGCCACCGCCAACAAGGCCATTCTGGTGAACAACGGGGACTGGCTGCTGAAGCTCAACTACGTGGACTTCCTGCGGGAGATCGGCGCGCTGTTCAGCGTCAACCGGATGCTTACGGCGGAGTGCTATAAGCGGCGGCTGGAAACCGGCCTCACCTTCCTGGAGTTCAACTACATGCTCATGCAAAGCTATGACTTCCTGCGCCTGTACCAGGATTACGGCTGCCGGCTGCAGCTGGGCGGGGACGACCAGTGGAGCAACATTCTCTCCGGCGCGGACCTGATTCGCCGCAAGGAGCAGACGGATGCCTTTGCCCTCACCTGCAAGCTTATCATGACCCATGACGGCAAGAAGATGGGCAAGACCGAGGCCGGGGCCCTGTGGCTGGATGCCGCCCGCACCAGCCCCTACGAGTTCTACCAGTACTGGCGCAACGTGGGCGACCCGGACGTGGAGCGGTTCCTGGGCCTGCTCACCTTTCTGCCCATGGAGGAAGTGCGGCGGCTGGGGTCGCTGCCGGACGCGGGCATCAACGAGGCCAAGCGGGTGCTGGCCTACGAGGTTACCAAACTGGTGCACGGCGAGGAAGAGGCCCAAAAGGCCCAGGACGCGGCCCAGGCTCTGTTTGGGGGCGGCGGCCAGGGGGCCGGTGTTCCCAGCTATGAGGTGACCCGGGCACAGCTCATCGAGGATGGCCGCGTAACCACCCTGCTGGCCCTGTGCGGCCTGTGCGCCAGCCGGGGCGAGGCCCGCAAGATGGTGCAGGCCGGGGCTGTGATGGCAGGGGAGGAGAAGGTGACCGACATCGAGGCCACCATCAGCGAGGAAATGATAGGCTCCGAGGGCCTGCTGCTGCGCAAGGGAAAGAAAAACTACTGCCGGCTGGTGCTGAAGTAACATGGCCGGATACAAAACGCTGCTGCGGCGGGCGGAAACCGGGTACCTGGTGCAAAAAAGCCGGTTCATCGGCCATGCCCGCCCGGTGACCGCCCCGGAGGAGGCCCTGGCCTTTCTGGAGGAAATCCGCCAGAAGCACCGGGAAGCCAACCACAACTGCTATGCTTACATCATCGGGCAGAACGCCGGCATCATGCGCTACAGCGACGACGGGGAACCCGGCGGCACTGCCGGGATGCCCATCCTGGAGGTGCTGAAGGCGCGCAAAGTGGTGGACGCCGCCGTAGTGGTCACCCGGTACTTTGGCGGCATTTTGCTGGGGGCGGGCGGGCTGGTGCGGGCCTATTCCCATGCCTGTGCCCTGGCCGTGGACGCGGCAGGGGTGTGCGAGATGCACCCCACCCAGCGGTGGATGCTGGAGGTGGCCTATCCCCTGTGGGACCGGGTGCTGCACAGGCTGGGCACCATGCCCGCCAGGCTGGAAAACACCCAGTTTGGAACTGCCGTTTCCTTTGAGCTGCTCATGAAGGAGGCGGAGGCGCCGGGAGTGCTGGAGTCGCTCACCTCCCTCACCGACGGCCGGATGGAAAGCCTGCTGGCTGAGGAACTTTTTTATCCCTGGGAGGAGGCGTGACCATGGATCTGTTTGACATCATCGGCCCCATCATGATCGGCCCCAGCTCCTCCCACACGGCAGGGGCGGCCCGCATCGGCAAGATCACCCGGATGCTGCTGGGCAGCCAGCCGGTGGAGGCCAGGATTGGCCTGTGGGGCTCCTTCCAGAAGACCTATCTGGGCCATGGCACGGACAAAGCCCTGATTGGCGGGCTGCTGGGCATGGAGGTGGACGACATCCGCCTGCGGGACAGCCTCAGCCTGGCCCGGGAGGCGGGGCTTGCCTATTCCTTTTACAATGTGCGATTAAAGGATGCCCACCCCAACACTGTGGTGCTGGAGGTGGCTGACGAGCTGGGGCGGCAGGTGAAGGTGCAGGCTGCCTCCGTGGGCGGCGGCGAAATTGTGATCCGCTCCATTGACGACCTGGAGGCGGGCTTCTCCGGCAAGGAAAATACCCTGGTGATTACCCACCACGACACCCCCGGCATGATTGCCGGAATGACCCGGGAGATCGCCGCCAGCCGGCTGAACATCGCCACCATGCGGGTGTTCCGCCAGAGCGCCGGCGGGCAGGCTCTGGTGGCCCTGGAATTGGACAGCCCGGCGGACCCTGGGCTGATCGAGCGGCTGAAAGCCCTGGCCGGGGTGTATCATGTGGCCTATCTGGCGGCCCGGGAGCAGGGGGAGGAATAAGGCATGCGCACCATGGCGGAGCTTTTTGGCGCGGCGGAGAAGGGCAGCATATCCCTGGGCGAGGCGGCCCTGCGCTGGCAGATGGCCGAAAGCAGGCAGAGCGAAGAAGCGGTGAAGGCGCGCATGGCCCAGGCCTTGGCCGTGATGAAGGAAAGCGTGCAGGCCGGGCTGGACCCCAATTTGCGCTCCGTGAGCGGCATGGTGGGGGGCGGCGCCGCCAAGCTGGCCCACCCGGCCCAGGCGGGGCGCTTTGGCCTGCTGGGCAAGGCGGCGGCCTATGCCCTTTACGTGGCGGAAAGCAACGCCTGCATGGGAAAGATTGTGGCGGCTCCCACCGCCGGCAGCTGCGGCATCCTGCCGGGGGCTTTGCTGGCAGCCCAGGAGGAGCAGGGCTTTGAGGAAGATGCCCTGGTGATGGCCCTGTTTGCGGCGGCAGCTGTGGGCCGGGTGATTGCCCTGTCCGCTACCATCAGCGGAGCCCAGGGGGGCTGTCAGGCGGAAAGCGGCACAGCTGCCGCCATGACGGCGGCGGCCCTGGTGCAGCTGTATGGGGGAAGCCCCAGGCAGGCCCTGGACGCGGCCGGATTTGCCATCATGAACATGATGGGGCTGGTGTGCGATCCCGTGCATGGCCTGGTGGAGGTGCCCTGCGTCTACCGTAACGTGGGGGGCGTATCCCAGGCATTGGCCGCGGCGCAGATGGCCCTGGGCGGGCTGGCCTGCCCGATTGAGTGGGATGCGTTGATTGGAGCCATGAAGGATGTGGGGGAGAGCCTGCCGCTCAGCCTCCGGGAAACAGGGGAGGGCGGATGCGCGGCTTGCAGTTTCTGCGCGCCATGATATAATGGTACAGAACCCCTGTTGAATTTATGCGGCGGCGGCCCCGCCCAAGGAGGAACTCATGCAAGATATCCTTTTGTCAATTGTCGTAGCCCTGATCGCCTACCTGCTGGGCTGTATCTCCACAGGGCTGATGATCGCCAAAAGTTCCGGCGTGAACCTGCGGGAGGTGGGCAGCAAAAACACCGGCGCCAGCAATGTGCTTCGGGTGCTGGGCCTTAAAAAGGGCCTGGTAACCTTTGTGGGCGATTTCCTGAAGGCTGCCCTGGCTTGCTGGGTGGGCAGCCTGCTTTTGCCCGGCGAAACCTTCGGCATCCCCGGCTTTGGCACCATGCTGGGCGGATTTTTTGCCATCGTGGGCCACAATTGGCGTGTGTTTTACGGTTTCCAGGGAGGCAAGGGCGTGGCCTGCTCCGCTGCCGTCATTTTTTTCGTAAAT
>Ga0123335_1006327_pt1 | contig 13857 bp, 8 predicted proteins | sample BiotimSIPDNA_2_FD_89707 | JGI IMG/M metagenome (GOLD analysis project Ga0123335, IMG submission 89707) | Anaerobic biogas reactor microbial communites from Washington, USA - Biogas_R2 time_0 SIP DNA | ecosystem: Engineered > Bioreactor > Anaerobic > Unclassified | place: Washington, USA... | reverse complement strand
CCTCTGTCACATTTGAATGTGTGTTTTGTCGTCATTGCGAGCGAAGCGAAGCAATCTCTTTGTCCATGAGATTAGCCTCTGAGCTGGGCTTATGCCTTCGGCATACGCTTCGTCGGACTGGCGCCCTCCTCGCAATGACGTGTACCACACGCTCAATCTTGTCCGAATACTGATCACTCTATACTGAGATTACGTTACAAAGTTTACACAAAAATTAATGTGAATTTGCCAGAATTTTATTAGAGTTTGTAGATTTTTCAGCAGAAGTTTGTTTCCAAAGAGACAGTTCGGCCGTTAAAACCTCTCTGCAAAAGCATTTCATGCCATTTCAAAAAGTTGGCATCATTTATGCTTTATTCAATCCCGGTGTTTGAACAAGACAAAAATAAGTTTTAAATAAGTTTCAGGAGATTAACCATGAGAAAGCTTTTCGCAGTCCTTCTGGCAACTGTCGTTTTCGTTCCAGTATCGGCTATGGCTCAGTATAAACCCAATCAGAAACCCAACAAGCCTTCATACAACGGCCCGGTAACCCACCCAGGCAGCAACAATGGTGGAATTCACAGCATGCCCGGTCATGGCACCCCTAACCACGGCAATAACAGTGGCTACAATAACGGCAACAGCAACAATCATGGTAACAACAGCGGCTACAATAACGGCAACAATAACCATGGCCATCCTGGCTATAATCCCGGAAACAACAACCATGGCAACAACAATGGCTACAACGGTGGCTATAACCCCGGCAACAACAATCACGGCGGCTACAATCCTGGACACAATCACGGTCACCCCGGTCATGGCCATCCTCCGGTAATGATTCCTGAGCTGCCACAGGCTCATCGCGCAGTATCCCGCGCCTTCAGAACCGTCGAAAATTCATACCTGCCGATTTTCATGAGCAAGGAAGACAAAATGAGAATGGGCCGCGCCATTGGCATGCTGAGCCGTGAACTCAATAACATGTTGTATTATGTTGGCCCCAGATATCGCGACGAGATCCGCAACGTTGCCCGCATCGTCGAGAACGCCAAGTTCGCCATGTTCTCAGAAAACGATGTTCGCGCTGCCTACAGAAAGATTCAGAGAGCCGAAAATCTCTACAATCGCATAGCAGACAATATATTCAGAAGATAATGTAAACCTCCCTCCTCTCCTCTGGCTGACAAACAGCCACAAATCCCGGCAGTCTCACGGACTGCCGGGTTTTTGTTTATGGCTGTTCTCAGCTGATCTGCGAATGCAGAGCTTCAGCGAAATCGTCGATCAGCTCGTGCTCAGGGCAGTAAACCTCGATGGCCTTTTCCTTGCCCTTAAGCTGAAGACGGCCAATCGATACAACCTTCCAGTCAGAACCCTGTCTTTGCGAATCTTTGCAAACAACTGGTCTATCTTCGCATCATCACCCTCTATCGTCAGAAAAAACAACCCGCAAAAACAGCTATTGCCAACTCGCCTTCCATCGATCAGAGATTCACGCCTACCAACTATCATTGCGAAAGACGGCGCTCTGAAGCGGTTGACAAAGGCATTACATGACCAAAAAGCCAGTTCTGAGCTAATCCTTCTGACAGTAAGATTGCTTCGCGCTATGCTCCTCGCAATGACTAATTCGAAAAATCCTCGATCCTTCTACTATTCTTTAATCTGCGTCATCAGCGGATAGTCTTTCTTTCTCAGTCTGCTTCATTTATCAGATTGTGGAAGCGGCCATACCAGTAGGCGAGCAGATAGCCGACTGGTGCGATGCGGGTCTGATCGTCAGCGCCTGTGACCATCGAGCGCGGTGGTTCCTGCCAGATGAAAATGTGCGGGGCGCGCTGATCGATCGGAATCAGCTCGACACTCTGCCGCCCATAACGACCAAAACGGTCTGGCCACAATGAATGGCGCATGCTGCCGCTATGATCGAAGCGCCTATTGGTCTGATCTTCCGGGTAAAGTTGCAGGGTGCGGCGGGCTTGGACTACCAGCGGGTCGTCATATTTTCGCCCGGTATGCGCAGCTTCGATCAGGCTGTACATGCTGTTGCCCTCATCGGCGATCGGTTCGAGCGCGCGCGGCAGTATTGCCAGTGCGGCCTGACGGACACGATTGTCAGCCGTCTGCTCGAGTATGCCGAGCAACGCGAAAAAACCAAGATTGCAGCCAACATAAGAACGCATGGTATCTGAGAATTCATCGAGATTTGAAGTCGCGTAGCTGCGCAGACGCTTTGCTCGGTCTTCAAGCCTCTTTGCCGCCTTTTCGGCTTTAAACATACGCAGAGTTGCGGCATGCCCCTCAAGTTTTGCGGCAACAGCAGCAAACACTTTAAAACTGCCGGGTTCGCGCAGAAATGCCAGCATTGTCATGAGGTTGGCTGTGAACTGGCGGGCTTTGCCGACGACCGCAACATCTGTCAGCGGTTCGAGCCAGAGCGCGAGCGACTCTGGCACACCGGCGCGCATTGCCATAATCTGCACAAAAACCCGGCCAACCGCCACGAAAATTCCGTTCAAACGATTTTCGACCACCACCAGATTGCGGCCCATGAATACGTCTTCGAGTAACTTTGCCGTTTCCGAAGCAACTATATGCAACTCGCGACGGGCGAGCAACTCGCCCTCAAAAAAACTTTTCAGCTGCTCATCACCGCTGATATTACAGGCTGTCTGCAACATCAGCAGAGCTCGCAAAGCCTCTCCACCGCGCACGGCCGGTGGGCGAAAGCGTGCAACCGTTCGCGCCAGACGCTCAGAATAAGGCAACGCCTGCGCAAAAACATTGGCCGGAAAGTCATCGACCTTTGCCCATTCCTCGGGGTTGATGCGATCCTGATAGGCATATTCAGGGTTGAGATTGAAGGTCGATGGCTCCAGACCGTTGATCTTAACTTTGAGAGCCAGATTGTTGTTCATCAGATTGTGTGCGGCAGTAGCGATCATCTCGCTGACTTCGCTGCGCAGTTTCACATCGCGAATATAGTCCCAGGCCAGGCCACAGCCCATAAAAATCCCGGTATACTGGTCGCGCGAAGTATCAGCCTTGAAGCAGAGATGGCTGTAACTGCCGACACCCGGCACGACGTCGCGCCCGTCACCAAGTTCTTCGCGTGTACCGAAAGCCCGCCCGATAAAGCCCTGCCGCCCGGCCATGTCATGCAACTGCACGAATGCGCGCAGACATTTTTCGATATTGTCGAGAGCCTCCTCGTCGCGGGTTACTCGATAGCGAAACACCTGCGAAACAATGTAAGCTCCAGTCCAGATCGTAGAATCACCGGCCGAACGATAACGCAGCTGCTCGCCGGCGCCGATCGGCTGCAGGTTGACTACCAGGCCTCGCGGCATGTGCTCAGCCGCGACCAGGCGGTCGAACTTCGCCGCTTTTTCCGCCAGCTCACCGGCCGAAACACTACAAGCGCAAGCCAAAATCAGCACCAGAAGCCAGGTCCTCGATCTCATACTCATAATATTCCTCTTCGCTGTAAAATCTGTACGAAGCATAACTCAAAGTCAGCCATCTTACAATCTGACAGGCTCTTTTGAAGTTTTATCCGCAGATTAAAGGATTGTCACAGATGATTAAGAAGTATTTCATGTTTTTTGTGTTTATCCCAAAACCATTTTCACAATCTGTGTAATCTGTGCAATCGGCGGATGCTCCTCTCTTCTTCTCTTGAATTTTTCTGCGTCTCTGCGTCTCTGAGCCTCTGCGTGAGTTTCTTCTCTTCGCTGCCAGCTCTATCCTCTCAGTCCTTATCCGCGAAATCGGTGTAATCTGCGCAATCTGCGGACGCTCTTTTTTTGTTTTCATGTCTTCTTGTATTTCTGGTTCTCTTGTCTTTTCCCGATCTCTGCGTCTCCGCGTCTCCGCGTCTCTGCGTGAGCTTTTTTCTTCTTTCTTCTTTCTTCTTTCTTCTTCTTTTTCTAATTCTTTGCGTCTCTGTGCCTTTGTGCGAAAATCATTTCAACAAAGCCTGCTTGTTTTTTTGAACGGGAATGTGATAGTGAACTTATACTTATACAGATTCAGAGGATCGCGTATCAGGAAAGGGGCCTCGACAATGCGCATTCTACACACATCAGACTGGCATCTCGGGCGTTCGCTCATGCTTCTCAAGAGACAGGATGAGCTGGCGGCGTTTTTCGACTGGCTGCTAAAGACGATCGAAGAGCGCAATGTCGATGGGCTGATCGTAGCTGGCGACATTTTTGACAACACCACCCCGCCAACTGCGGCCCAGGAGCTCTATTACAACTTTCTCGGCCGCGCCGCCAGAACCTGCTGCAACAATATAGTAATTGTCGCCGGCAACCATGATTCCCCCAGCCTGCTTGACGCGCCGGCAAAGATTCTCAAAGCCATCAACGTGCATGTAGTCGGCACCCCGGGCAAGTCACCTGAAAATGAAGTTATAATTTTGCAAAACCGCGCCGGCGAAGCCAAAGGCCTGGTGTGCGCCGTGCCCTACCTGCGCGACCGTGACATCCGCAGAGTGGTACCCGGCGAAACCGTCGAGGACAAAGCTGCCGCGCTTATCGCAGGGATAAAGCAACATTACGCCAATATCTGCGAATCTGCTGAAAATTTGCGCCAGCAGCTCGGCGACCTGCCGCTGCTCGCAACCGGGCACCTATTCACCGCCGGCGGGCAGACAGTTGAAGGCGATGGGGTCAGAGAACTCTACGTCGGCACCATCGCACATGTCGGCAGCGAAATCTTCCCGAACAACATCGATTACGTGGCGCTCGGGCACCTGCACGCCCCGCAGAAGGTCGGCGGACATGAGCATATCCGCTACTCTGGCTCGCCAATCGCCATGAATTTCTGCGAAGCGAAACAGCAGAAAAAGGTTATTCTGATCGAATTCACCGGCCGCAAACCTCAGATAGAGGAAATCGCCGTGCCCTGTTTTCAGCCGCTCGAAAAAATCTGCGGCGATCTCGCCAAACTGACCGACCGCATCGGCCAGCTTGTCGAAGAAAACAGCAATGCCTGGCTGGAAATCGAATATACCGGCGAAATGATCGTTCCGAATCTTGACGAACAGATCAACGCAGCTATTGCCGATTCTGAACTCAAAGTGACCCGCATCATCAACCGCAACAGCTCGCCGTTGCGCCTGACCGGCGATGACACGCCGCAATCGCTTGAGGGAATGAGCGAAGAAGATGTTTTCGATTATTGCCTCAAAGCCCGCGATGTTCCTGAAGAACAGCACTCTGAGCTGAAGCAGGCTTATCGCGAAATCGTCAATGCCATCGTCGAAAGCGATGCCAACAAAGAATAGGAGGACGCCATGAAGATACTTGAACTTCGCTTCAAAAACCTCAATTCCTTGCAGGGCGAATGGAAAATCAATTTCATGGCACCCGAATACCTTGCTGACGGTATTTTTGCGATGACCGGGCCGACCGGCGCCGGCAAATCAACAATTCTCGATGCGATATGTCTTGCTCTCTACGGCCGAACTCCGCGCCTCAAAACCATCAGCCAGAGTACAAACGAAATCATGTCGCGTCAGACCGGTGAATGCTTCGCCGAAGTTCTCTTCGAATGCCAGAGTGGCCGTTACCGCTGCCACTGGAGCCAGCATCGTGCCCGCCGCAACCCTGAAGGCAATCTTGCCGACTCTTCGCACGAGATTTCCGACGCCAGAAGCGGCAAGGTGCTAGAATCGCAAAAGAAACGGGTTCTCACACTGGTCGAAGACAAAACCGGCATGAATTTCGAACGTTTCACCCGTTCGGTTTTGCTGGCACAGGGTGACTTTGCCGTGTTCCTGCAGTCGAACGCAAGCGAACGCGCACCGATTCTCGAGCAGATCACCGGCACCGACATTTACAGCAAGATCTCGGCAAAGGTTTTCGAACGCCACAGCGAAGAGAACAACAAACTCGAACAGCTCAACGCAGCGGTTTCCGGCATTACTTTCATGAGCGAAGAAGAGGAAAACCAGACCAGCGAACTTCTCGCAAAGAACCAGGCCAGCAGCAGCCAGACCGCTGCCGCCAACAGTGAGAACAGCAAAGCGATACATTGGCTGACCACCATCGACTCGCTGCGTCAGGAAATAGACAGACTTACCGGCGAGGCAACTGCTGCCGATCAACAGATAGAAGCATTCCAGGAAACCAGCGGCAGACTCAAACGGGCCGAGCAGGCGGCAGAACTAGACGGTGACTATGCTGCGCTGACCATCACCCGGCAGCAGCAGAAATCTGAGCAAGACCAGCTGAAAACTTGCGAAAAAGATCTACCTGAACTCGAAAAAGCCCTGAGAGAATCCGCTACTCAGCTGAAAAACTGCGAACAGGCTACAGCCAGCAGCAAAGCTGCCAGGCAGGCAGAGGCGCCTCTGCTGTTGCAGACGCGTGCCCTCGATCTCAGGGCCGATCAACTTCAGAAATCGGTCAAAGAATCTGAAGGCGAAATCAAAAAGATCGAAAAACATCTTACTGCGAATCGCGAGAACCTTGCCGCTGCCGAAAAAATCAGCAGCGCCGCCCAGGCTGAACTGACTGCCATAAACGACTGGCTTTCAGCCAATGCCGGCGACGAAAAGCTGATCAGCGAATTTTCGGCGATTTCTGCGCAGGTAACCAGTCTCGACGCCTTTTTAACCGATCTGGCAGCAGCTGAAAGTGCTGTTAAAGAAGCTGAAAAGCTGACTAAAAAGCTGACCAGAAACTGCCAGACGCACGAAAAAGAGCTGCAGGCAGCAAATAAGCAATACGAAGACGCAAAGATAGAGACCGCAAAAATCGCAGAAAAGCTGCAGAAACTTCTAGAAGGACTTCCGCTCAGCGAGTATCAGGCCAGACGCGAAGCTCTGCTCGAAAAAAAGTTCCTGCTCGAAAAAATCGCCAGCCTCGAAGAAGAACGGCAACTGCTGCAGGACGGTCACCCCTGCCCGCTCTGCGGCGCGACCGAGCACCCCTATGCCGCCGGCAATGTTCCCGCCGTCAAAGAATCTGACAAAGAAATCAAACGGCTTGCCAAACTTATAAAAAGCGCAGAAGCCCTCGAAACACAGTTCAGAGAGCTGCGCGAAAGCGAAGTTGCGCTGATGCAGAAACGCAGCGAAGCTGAGGGCAGGCTTACCATCGCTGCACACGAAAAGGCCTCACACGAAAAGACGGTCGGCCAGCTGACAAAAGACCTCGAAAAAGCCATAAAAAAGGTCGAAATTGCGAAAGCAGGAGTTGTCAAAAATCTTGGCGAATATGGTATTACCGAGCTTCCCGAGGGTAATGCCGAAGGAATTCTGAGCGCTCTGCGCGGGCGCCTCACCAGGTGGCAGCAGCAGCAGAACAGCCGCAGTGAAATCGAAAACCGGCTGCACAGGCTGAGTGCCGAGCTGCAGAATTTTGCCGGAATCAGCAAAACTCTCGAAGAATCAGTTGTCGCGAAGAAAGCTGAGCTGACGGAACGGCAGAAGAACCATGAGCAGCTGCTGGCCGAACGCAGGCAACTTTACGGCGAAAAAACTCCAGACGCCGAGGAAACGCGGCTGGAAAGCCAGCTCGCCCTTGCCGAAAAAGCGGAGAAACAGGCGCGCGAGCAGCATGAGCAGACCGGCAGCAGACTCAATGAGCTCAGGTCACAGATCAGGACTCTTGCAGAAAACATCAACAGAAGAACCAGGGAGCTGGAAAACCTCGAAAAGGGCTTCTTGTTGAACCTTTCCCGCAAAGGCTTCGCTGACGAAAACGACTTTGCTGCTTGTCGCATACCGCTCGAACAACGTCAGACGCTCAAAAATCAGGCTGATGAACTTGACCGCAGAAAAACCGAAATCGCCGCCCGCAAGTCTGACCGCGAAAAGGCGCTGGCTGATGAACTCGCGAAAAGAGTAACCGAAGCCGGTCTCGACTCGCTCAAACAGACTCAGGCCGAGCTTGAAGCTGCACTTAACGCTCTTGCCCAGGAAATCGGCGCCCTGCGCCAGAAGCTGCTTGACAACAGCAAGGCGAAAGAGCTGATCAAGAGCAAGAAAGCTGCCATCGATGCGCAGCGCAGAGAATGCCAGAAATGGAAGCTTCTCAACGACCTGATCGGCTCGAAGGATGGCAACAAATACCGCAAATTCGCACAGGGCATAACTTTTGAGATGCTGGTTGCGCTCGCCAACGAGCAGCTGCACGAAATGACCGACCGCTACATTCTGCTGCACGACCGTGATAACCCGCTTGAGTTACAGGTCATCGACACCTGGCAGGCCGGCAAAATCCGCTCGACCCAGAATCTCTCAGGCGGCGAAAGCTTCATCGTCAGCCTGGCACTCGCCCTCGGTCTCTCTAAAATGGCCAGCAAAAAGGTGCGCATCGACTCACTCTTTCTCGACGAAGGCTTCGGCACCCTCGACGAAAACGCTCTCGAAACCGCCCTCGAAACCCTGGCCGGCCTGCAGCAGACCGGCAAGCTGATCGGCATCATCTCACACGTTCCCTCATTGAAAGAGCGCATCGCCACCCAGATCAACGTAATACCCGTCGCCGCCGGCCGCAGCCGCATCGAAGGCCCCGGCATCACAGCCGCCTGACAGAAGAAAGCTATCCATTTTTTCGTCATCCTACGCGGAGCGAAGCGCAGTCGCAGGATCCAGAACAGCGCTAACAATCTGGATTCTGCGCGTGTATTTCCAGGAATATTACTATTCAATTGCAACGTGCACAGATGCAAGTTAGAATCGAGATAAAACAGATTATTGGAGGGGAACATGAATTTTCACAGTCGCTTTGTCTGCCGCACCAGGACTTTTCTGGTGTTATCGGTTCTGCTGTTATCGTTAGTTGTATCGACCGGTTATACAGAAGGAGTTTTTACCAGTCTCAGATACAGCAAGCGAATGAGCGAGGCCTTCGTTCTTGAAGCCACGATTTCTCCTGACAGCAAAACCCTTATCACTCTGAACGGCGACCAGTCGGTAGGCCTCTGGGATCTGCAAACAGGTAAGCTCCTGAAATCGCTGACCGGCCATAAGGGAAGACTCATGCGCGTGGCTGTCAGCACAAACGGTGGCCTTCTGGCAACCGGCGCCTTTGCCGGCGAGAAGGTCAAGATCTGGAATATGGCAACTGGCGCGCTTGTTGGCGAAATGGCCAATTTTGACGACCTTGCTTCGCTGGCACTTTCCAACGACGGACAGATTCTTGCCGCTTCCGGTATTCCTTCAGGACAAACGAAAGACTGTACCGTTGAGCTGTGGGATGTCGCGAAAGGCACGCGCATTGCAGTTCTTGCCAGGAAACCGGTTGAGCAGTTCTACCCCGGGTCGCTGCGCTTCAGTCCTGACGGAAAACATCTCGCAGCCGGCATTCAAAACAAATCGCACAGCATTATGATCTGGGATCTGGCGACGCAGAAGCTTCTTAAAACCATTCCACACACGCACGATGTCATTGCCATCGACTACAGCCCTGATAGCAAAAAGATCGCCGGCGGCGGCATGGGCAGCATTGCCTGTGTATGGGACGCTCAGACCGGCAAGCTCCTGCAACAGATGAAGGGGCACACCGACCACATAACCGGCGCCAGCTTTCATCCCGGCGGCAGATATTTCGCGACCACCAGTTTCGGCAGCAAGAGTCGCTTTCGCGTCTGGGACACCCAGGCCGGCACTCAGGCGTACGCTCATGAAGGCCGCACCCGCACCCACAACCTCACCTTCAGCCGCGACGGCAAGTCGCTTGCGGTAGTCATCACCACCTACGGCAATCTCGGCGATCCTGCCACCCTCGAAGTCTACGACACCAACCTGTAAACCTGGCATCTGCCGAAAAGAGCAGAGCCGACAGAGCGTTGGCCAGATTAGGCTCTTTACAAAAAGACCGCCATCAGCAGGCTTCTATTTTTATGGCGCAGTATTTAAAAAGCTGCAATTATTTTTTCCCCAAAGTGTTTTTCGGCTGATCTACTACCAGGAGCAGCAAAATAACTTTCTGCTCCTGAATACCAGATCAGGAGAAAAACATGACCAGCAGGAAGTCTGAGAGAACCCCGAAGGAAACGGCACCCGGCAGTGACGGCGCACCAAAGAAGGTGTTTTCGCTGCTCAATGATTTTGTCTTCAAATACGTATTTGGCCAAGAAAAGAACGAGGATCTCGCGATCTGTCTGCTCAACGCGCTTTTGAAGAAAACAGGTCGCGACAAGATCGTCAGCCTCGAGTTTTTGAACCCGTTCAATCTCAAGGAAACTGCCGAACTCAAGACCAGTGTCGTTGACGTCAAGGTGCGCGATGGCGAAGACCGCTGCTACACAATAGAAGTGCAGGTCTGTAAAGAAAAGTTCTTTATTTCGCGAACGGTTTATTACCTGGCAAAGTTATATTCTGAACAGCTCCGGAACGGTGAAGACTATTCTGAACTACACCCGGCAACTGGAATCTCAATACTGGATTTCGATCTTTTCGAAAATTGCGACGAAATGCACAATATCTTCGAGTTTCGCAATCAGAACAGTTCGCTCAACCTGCCCGAAACTATGATACTGCATTACATCGAACTGACGAAGTTCAGCCGCAACAAGCCGCGCCGCCTGTGCACGCCTTTTGAAAAGTGGCTGCACGTGCTGAAATTTTCTGAAAAATATATTACAATGAAGGTGTTACCTGATTATCTCTGTGAAGAAGAAGGTGTCGCCATGGCTGTAGCCCAGCTCAAAAAACTCAACGCTGACCGCGAAATGCGCCAGATCCTCGAAGCCCGCGAAAAGGAGGCACACCACCTCGCCTCCATCAAAAAAGCTGCCTACGACGAAGGCCTCGCCGAAGGCAAAGCAGACACTGCGTTAAAAATGTATAAACTCGGGATTAACATCAGCTTGATCGTAGAAGCTACTGGCCTGTCTGAACTTGAACTAAGAGAGCTTCTTAAACTACAGCCAGACGAGATCAAACAATAATGGATGCAGCCAGAGAACAGCACAAAATTAACGCCAAACGCGAAATGCGCCAGATTCTCGAAGCACGCGAAAAAGAAGCACATCACCTCGCCTCGATCAAAAAAGCCGCCCACGACGAAGGCCACGAATCAGGCCTCGCCGAAGGCCTGGCAAAAGGAGAAGCAAAAGGTTTGGAAAGGGTTCTGTTAAAAGGGAAAAAAGAGACAGCAATCAAAATGTTTCAGCTGGGGATTGACTCTGACATAATCGCGAAGACAACTGGTTTAAGTAAAGATGAGGTTCGCCAACTCATCGAAAGCCATACCTGAGCGATTTCGCGGTGAATGATGGAACAAAAATCTGCTGGGGAGTATACCGCCGAATTACCAATATAATGCACAAAGTCACACCTCAACTCAGTATTAAAAGTATCAATTCAATAGCATTTGTTGACCTTGAGGTTGATTCTGATGGGCAGAATGTACTTGATTATGGTGCTGTCAGGCATGATGATGGCTGTTTTCATGGTGGTTCTCGGCGGGATTTTTTCGAGTTTATCGCCGGGGCTGAATTTATCTGCGGTCATAATGTTTTTGCGCATGACCTGAAGTATTTAGAAAAAGATTTTGCGAATCATGGCCTGGCTGAGGCCGGCATAATCGACACTTTGCATTTTTCGCCGCTGTTGTTTCCGCGTAAGCCTTATCACCACCTGGTTAAAGATGATAAGCTGCAGTCTGATGAATTGAACAACCCTTTGAATGATGCAATCAAATGCAAAGAACTGCTTCTCGAAGAACTGGAAGCATTCAACCAGCTGAAGGCCGGCTTTCAAGATATTCTTTTTCTGCTGCTGCACAATCAGCATGAATTCAGCGCCTTCTTTAAACTGCTTAATTTCAGCGGATGCGAAAATGATCTTCACAAACACATCAGCACTGAATTTGCCGACAAAATCTGCAAGAACGCTGATTTGCCGGAAATCATCAGGGCAAACCCGGTGGATCTGGCGTATTGCCTGGCACTGATCAATGTTTTCGATCATGATTTTAAAGAATCACCGGATCAGTCATCGATAACGCCGCCATGGGTCAGCAGAAACTACCCCGATGTCGAAAAAATCATGTTTCAGCTGCGCAATCAGCACTGCGCAGATGGCTGCAGCTATTGTAACCAGTATCTTGATATTCATTCCGGCCTGAAAAGGTGGTTTGGCTATGAAGAATTCAGATGCTATGACGACAAACCTCTCCAGGAAATCGCTGTTGCGGCAGTCGTAAAAGAGAACCGCTCGATTCTTGCCGTTTTTCCGACCGGTGGCGGCAAGTCAATTACCTTTCAGCTGCCGGCGCTGATGGCCGGAGAAAACGCGCACGCCCTGACTGTAGTCATTTCGCCGCTGCAGTCGCTCATGAAAGACCAGATCGACAATCTCGAACATAGCCATCACATAACCTGTGCCGCCACCATCAACGGCCTGCTCGACCCGATCGAAAGACAAAAGGCCTACGAACGAGTCGAAGAGGGTTCGGCTTCGATTCTTTACATTTCACCTGAATCTCTGCGCTCGCGCTCAATAGAACGTCTGCTGCTCGGGCGCAATATCGCCCGCTTCGTCATCGATGAGGCACACTGTTTTTCGGCCTGGGGCCAGGATTTCAGAGTAGATTACCTGTTTATCGGGGAATTCATCAAACAACTGCAGCAGCAGAAACAAAACCGGCGACAGATTCCGGTTTCGTGCTTCACCGCCACCGCCAGGCCACAGGTTATCAAAGATATCGAAGATTACTTCCAAAAAGCGCTCGGGCTCGAACTGCAGACTTTTACCGCCAGCGGCAAGCGTAAGAATCTTGAGTTCAAGGCAATTGCTGTAGATACTCCGCTCGAAAAATATGTAAACATCAGGCGTCTGATCGATGCAAAGAAGTGCCCGACAATAATTTACGTCTCACGCACAAAAAAAGCCGTCGAAATTGCTCAGAAACTGTGCGACGACAACTACCAGGCCCGCGCGTTCCACGGAAAAATGGATGCTCAGACGAAAATTCAGAACCAGAATGATTTTATCGGCGGCAGCGTTGATATAATCGTCGCCACATCGGCGTTTGGTATGGGCGTCGATAAGAAAAATGTCGGGCTGGTCATTCATTACGATATTTCTGACTCGCTCGAGAATTACATTCAGGAGGCCGGGCGCGCCGGCCGTGATGAGTCGATCAATGCCGACTGTTACGTGCTTTTCAACGAAGAGGATCTGACCAAACATTTTATTCTGCTCAATCAGACGCGAATAAACATCAGCGAAATCCAGCAGATCTGGAAAGCGATAAGAGAGATCACCCGGTTACGTGCAAAGGCTTCCGGTTCTGCTCTCGAAATTGCACGCAAAGCCGGCTGGGATGAAAACGTCAGCGAGATCGAAACGCGCGTGATAACAGCAATAGCGGCCCTGGAAGAAGCCGGGTTTCTCAAACGCGGGCAGAATAACCCGAGAGTGTACGCCAACAGCATTCAGGTGACCAATGTCGCCGAAGCCAGAGAAAAAATCGAGCAGTCGCCGGCTTTTGCAGACACTGCTGACCGCGAAAAGGCCGTGCGCATAGTGCAAAAGCTTATTTCAAGCCAGAAAAGGGCAATCGCCAGAGACGAAGACGGTGAGTCGCGGGTAGATTACATCGCCGACCACCTCGGCATGGGCCAGAAAGACGTTATCAGACTGATCGGCATGCTCAGAGAAGAAAAGATTCTCGGCGATGCGCGAGATTTAACCGGTGCTCTGGCTGATGTCGAAAAATCACAGATCAGCGAAAAGTCATTCAGCCGGGCTCTGGAGACTTACTTTGAACTCGAAACCTTTTTGCTCGATAAAATCGGCGAAGAAGCCACAATCTACAACATCAAAGAGCTCAACGAAGAAGCTTTGAACAAAGGTATAAAGCACTCGGCGGTCAATAAAATCAAAACTCTGGTTAATTTCTG
>Ga0123335_1006324_pt1 | contig 13862 bp, 10 predicted proteins | sample BiotimSIPDNA_2_FD_89707 | JGI IMG/M metagenome (GOLD analysis project Ga0123335, IMG submission 89707) | Anaerobic biogas reactor microbial communites from Washington, USA - Biogas_R2 time_0 SIP DNA | ecosystem: Engineered > Bioreactor > Anaerobic > Unclassified | place: Washington, USA... | reverse complement strand
CCCGATGATATAGTGTTATTTTTGAATATCTTTGCAAAACCGGAAAGAGCATTTACTCCTTCTTCAACTCTTGCTCCGCCCGAATCATTGAGTCCTACTATGGGAGCTCCCATTTTAAGGGCCATTCCCTGTACCTTAACGATCTTCTCGGCATGATATTCGCCCAAAGATCCTCCGATAACTGTAAAATCCTGTGCAAATGCAAATACCAGTCTGCCGTCTACTGTGCCGTATCCTGTAACAACACCGTCACCGTGGAATTTTTTCTCGGGCATATCGAAATTAGGACATCTGTGAGAAACAAAAGTGTCTATTTCAACAAAACTGTCTTTGTCGAAAAGAATATCCAGTCTTTCTCTGGCCGTCAGTTTGCCTTTTGCATGCTGACCTTCTATCTTTTTTTCTCCTCCGCCCCGGGCAATTTCAGCTTTGAATCCGCGAAGTTGTTCAAGCTTGTCCATTTATGTTTCCTCCTTAGTAAATAATGGGGTTATTTATTAATATTTCAACGCTTTGACAGGTGCCTCATTATTGATTTCACAACAAAATACTCGGCAAAACGCACCACTCATACTATAACTCACTTATTTTGATTTTTCAAGGAAAATTTCCTTGTATACATTATTCTTTGCCAAAATTTTAACAGCAATAAACCTCTAAAAAACTGCTTTATTTGATTGTCTCAAATCAGGTTTTATACTATTTTGAAACCACCCTTTCCAGCCTCTTTAATGCCAGGGCAATGGTAAGTCCGGGGATCACCCTGTTACCTGTGATCTCCACTCCCAAAAGCTCATTGATTTTTTTTAGTCTATATTGCACTGTGTTTGTGTGTATGTCCATGAAATCAGCAGTTTTTCCGCTGTTCATACCGGCATCCAGAACAAATGTCTCAAGGGTATCCAACAGCTGTTTGCCTTTGTTTTCCCCCATCTGTTTGAAGACTTCCAAAAGTTCCAGATAATTCTTTTTTATGTATCCCCCCTGCAGCTGTATATTGATGCAGTTGCTGACAAGCACCAGTTCATATTTCGTGAAGACTCTTTTGTAGGGAAACACGCTCTGTACGAAGGACCAGGTCTCACCTATGAGCTTATATGCGTCTGCAGCCCCTTCGGTTCCGTCGATCCCGGTCACGTGGAAAATCCTGACCCTCTTGTCCGTCTTGATGGTATTGTAAAGATTTGTACATGGATTTCCCTCTTTTTGAGGGCCTATTATTATCCCGTAGATTTCATCCCCCTCGTTTATGGTAAGGATCTTGAGCCCTTCATTTTTCTCGAATTCCGCCATGCGTGCCGAAGCTTCATTGTTCTCGATGCTCCTTGCAAAAAATACGCTTCTTATTTCTTCCCCTTCTATTCCCGCTTCTTCTTTGAGAGTGTATGCAAGACTTTTGTTGCCCCTGCGCAGAGCTTTTATAAATTCCGCCTTTGCATCTCTTTCCGGGGTGTACTTCCACATCCCCATGGCAAGTTCGATTATCTCTGCCAGTTTTGTTATTTCCGCTTTTGAATATGAGTCCTCATTATCAACGATGAACATAAAGTATTTAGAATCCTTTATGCTGACGGGGCCCCAGTATGTAAGCACGCCGTTCACATCGATCATGGTGTAGACGGTGGACTGCTTTTCGACTTCCTTCTCCCTGCCAAGGCGAATGGCCTCGTCTATTGTAGTTTTATGTCTGGTTTCCACATAAAATATGGGGTTGAAATCTTCTGACAGCAGTATCAGCTGAAAATCATTGTTCAAAGCGGCAGCTCTTATGGCTGACTGGAAGCTGTTGTACTTTTCAAAATTCAGTAAATGGAAAATTGTATTGTTGATAAGATCGTTCCCGAAACTGCTGCTTTCACCGTAAAAAAGCTTGCTCATGGTCTCGTTTATAACATCGCCCATATCGAATTTGGATTTTTCACTCATGGCTATCAGGGGCAGTCCCGCCTTTTCTGCGGCTTCTATGACCTCCGGCAATATTCTTTTTACTACTTCTCCCACATGAAAAACAACCAGTGCGGTGTTCCCGCCTTCAGCCAAGGCTTTTATTACTTCGGCCTGGGCTTTTGCATCGTCCTGTATCCCGAAAAATGATGTCAGCATCATCTGGTTTTTTGCAGAACAATAACGAGCCACGTCTTCCCTGCCGGTGGCCTCAAGTACAGAAACTTTTTTGACCGGATTTTCCAGATTCTTTTCGCCGGCCAGCACCTTTGCGTCCGCAAAAGCAGCCAGTTCAAAGAAGTCTTTAACTGTTACCTTCATTTGTTTTCCTTCCGGGTTTATTTTTCGGATCCCCTATTTTTGGAAGTGCCGGCCTTTACTTTGCTCTTCCGGGTCTGTTTGCTTGCGGAGCCTTCGGCGGTATCTTCGTCTCCGCCTTCACCGGAGTCTTCCTCTTCGTCATCATTCAAATAATCTCCGTCATAAACAGCCAGTTCCTCTTCAGATGGCAGTTCTTCATCGGCCAGAAGAGGTATCCCGTTCTCATCCAGTTTTTCTTTTTCTTCTTCTTCCTGTTTGGCGATAAGCTCTCTCATCTCACGGGCCTCTTTTTCGTTTGCCCTCTCGATGTGCTCCTCTTCTTCCCTTACTCTCTGAGCCAACTTCTTAGCCGTTATTTTCCCTTTGTAAAGCTCTGTGAACTGTTCTCCGTCCAGGGTCTCCAGCTCAAGAAGGGCATCAGCCACAGCCTTCAGCTGTTTCTTATGTTTCTTTAATATCTCCTCTGCCCTTGTAAAGGCCGTTTCTATTATCAGCTTTATTTCTTCATCTATTTCCGAAGCCGTTTCTTCTGAATAATTCTGTCTGGTGGAAAAATCTTTCCCCAGGAAAACCTCATCGGACGAACTGTAATTCACAGGTCCCAGCTTGGAACTGAATCCGTATTTAGTTACCATATCCTTGGCGATTTCAGTGGCTCTCATTATATCGTTGCTGGCTCCGGTGCTGATATCATCCAAAGTCAGCTTCTCTGCCACCCGTCCGCCGAGAAGGTGGACTATCTGTCCCTCCATATCGGTTTTTGTTCCGTAATACCTGTCCTCTTTTGGCAGTACCATTGTGAATCCGCCGGCCCTTCCTCTGGGAACTATGGTTATCTGATGAACGGGATCGCTTTGAGGCAGTGATGCAGCAACAATGGCATGTCCCGCTTCATGGAAAGCAGTGAGCCTTCTCTCTTCATCGCTGATCACTCTGCTCTTTTTCTCCGGTCCGGCTATTACCTTTGTTATGGCTTCTTCAACCTCGTCCATACGGATCTTGCGGCCGTTTCTTCTGGCTGTAAGAAGGGCAGCTTCGTTCAGCATGTTCTCTATGTCGGCGGGGGTGAATCCCGGAGTTCTTCTTGCCAGTACTTTGGGCTCCACACCTTCCGCCAGAGGTTTATTCCTGGCATGGACCTTGAATATTTCTTCTCTTGCCTTTACATCGGGCACTCCTATTACTATCTGCCTGTCAAAACGTCCGGGTCTAAGCAGGGCAGAATCTAATATGTCAGGCCTGTTTGTGGCTGCCAGTATTATTATCCCCGTGTTCTCAGCAAATCCGTCCATCTCTACAAGGAGCTGGTTAAGGGTCTGCTCTCTCTCGTCATGACCGCCGCCCAGGCCCGCTCCTCTTTTGCGTCCCACTGCATCTATTTCATCTATAAAGATAATGCAGGGCGAATTCTTTTTTGCCTGCTCAAAAAGATCTCTTACTCTTGATGCCCCCACACCAACGAACATTTCCACGAAATCAGATCCGCTTATGGTGAAGAAAGGCACGCCGGCTTCTCCTGCGGCCGCCTTTGAAATATATGTCTTACCTGTTCCCGGAGGACCCACCAAAAGTATTCCTTTCGGGATCCTTGCCCCCAGGTTATTGTATTTCTTGGGATTTTTCAGGAAGTCAACTATTTCCTGCAGTTCTTCTTTTTCTTCATCAAGACCTGCCACATCCTTGAATGTGAGTTTTCTGAGATCGCTGTCTTTTTGGAGTTTTGCCCTGCTCTTTCCAAAGGACATGGCTTTGCCCCCGCCTCCCTGCTGATTCATTATCATAAACCAGAAGAAAACTATCACGATTATCATGATGACCGTGGGCAGCATGGATATATACCAGGGAGTCACCTTTGGAGGTGCATTGGTCAAAGTCACCTTTCCTTCTTCCATTTGCTTATAGATATATGTCCTGTTGAGCCAGTCGACCTCAACAAGGGATGATGCAACGCTTTTTACCTGTTCCCCGTTTGTAAGGGTGGCCGTCAGAGCCATATCGTTCTCATCGATATAAAGTTTTTCTACTTTCTCCTGGCTCACATACTGGGTGAACTTTGAAAAAGAAATATCCTTTGCCTCTTCGCCGGGTGATTTGTTATAAAACCAGGCCATTGCCAGCACAAGTCCAAAAATTATCAAATATATGCCTATGTTTCTCGAAAGCTTTTTCAATCTTTTCTCTCCTTTAGATTTATTGTTTCATACCAACAAATTTGTATGAAAAACCAAAATTTATTTTGTAATTTTATCATAGAGAACCATGTATTTCAAGTACAAGGACCCTTTTTGTGTCTTCGTTTATCTTGAAATTTCCTGAGTACCGGGCTTTTGTTATTCCCCCGGGTATCCAAAGGATCTCATCATTTATCGCAGCCATATACACCCTTTCCCTTTGATCTTCCCTGACTTTCATATCCACAAAAAGATCCTGTATTTTCTTTCGCCCGCCAACATTCGGCAGCATTATGAAATCTCCGGGTTTTCTTCTTCTCAAAACTATTGATTCAAAGGTGTTGCCATTATCTTTATATGCCTCTTCAAACATATCGAAATCAAATGCGGCCGCATCTTTCTTTTCCGCAAAGTCTTCCTTCATAAGTATGCTTATCTTGAGGCCGGGTCTTTCTTTTGGCTGGCTTTCGCTCATATTCCCGATCCGGGTTTCTTGCTGCATTTCGTTCTTGGCTCCAACCGCTGTTTCCGGCTGCGTTTCGATCCTGGTTTCAACGGCTGTTTTCGGCTGCACTTTGATCTTGGTTTCAACCGCTGTTTTCGGCTGCGTTTCGATCTTGGCTCCAACGGCTGTTTCGCCGACCTCCTGCCGGTATATCTCTGCTTTCCCGTAAATAATCTTCATTATATATCCATGGGGAAAATTCATTGATTTTGAAGTTTCTTCTTTTATAATAAGTTCCTCTGCCTGTTTTATATGGGCATGGGTCATATCAGTTGAAAGCCCGGCAAGATTCATTGCCTTTATTATTACTCTTCCCATAACTGCACTATGGAGATCTTTGATCTCCCTTATATCAATTACACATTTTCCCTTTTTATTGGATGTCAATGCTTTTTTCAGAGCTTTTTCTGCCTCACTGTTTATAAAACAGCTGTCTTCATAAGCAATGCCGCAAAGTCTTATAAGGGCATCCTTTATGCCGGGGTTGTAGTTTTCCTCTATATAAGGTATCAGATCGAGCCTTATCTTGTTCCTGGCATAAATAGGTTCCTCGTTGCTCTTGTCTTTTTTTGGGTCAAGTTTATTTGATCTGCAGTATTCATCAATATCCGCCCTTTTCACATCCAGAAGGGGCCTTATTACGATCATACCTTTTTCGTCTTTTCTTCTGTACTCCATCCCCGAAAGCCCATCGGTGCCCGTGCCTCTGAGGATCCTGAAAAGAACAGTCTCTGCCTGATCATTAATGTTGTGGGCAACAGCGGTTTTTATCTTTTCAGCCGGTATCCCTTTTTCCCTGAGTTCTTTTGTGACTTCAAAAAAAGAATCGTACCGGACTTTACGGCCGGCTTCTTCACCGGTCATATGGTTTTCTTCGGCGATCTTATTGCAGTCAAAAACAAATGATCTGCAATCGACCCCGGCATTTTTACAAAGATTTTCAACATATTCCTGTTCTTCTTCAGCCGCTCCCGGTCTGAATTTATGATTCACGTGCACCACCGTGAGTCCGATTTCATGTTCACTGAAAACAGTCCTTAACACATGAAAAAGACACATCGAATCCGGGCCTCCCGAAAGGCCTAAAACGATGTGGTCTCCTTGTGCGATCAAACTGTGTTTTTCAATTGTATTTCTTACTGTTTGTTCCAGCATCAGCCAATACCAAAAAATCTCTTTGCATTTTCTGTCGTTATCCTTGCTGTTTCATGAAGGGTCCTGCCTTTTATCGCCGCAACTCTCATGGCAGTGAATTCAATATATGGAGACATGTTTGCCTTACCTCTTTTGGGTTCGGGCGCAAGAAAAGGTGCGTCCGTTTCTATGAGCATGAATTCCAGAGGCACAGCTGTGACCACATCTGTTGTCTTGCGGTTGTTTTTATAAGTTACCGGACCGGCGATGGAAAGCGTCCCTCCAAGTTTCACATACTGCTCCCCCATTTCTCTGCTTCCGGAAAAACAGTGAAGCAGAACTCTGGCATCAGATGCGGCATTTATCCAGTTCCTGTTTTTTTCAGCTTCTTCCTTTGGCAGAGGCCTCTTTTGGAACCAGCTTTTTCTCTCTTCGGAAAAAGCCCCCTCTTCTTTTAATATGTCCATTACTTCCTGATCGGCCTCCCGCGAGTGGATCACGATGGGCATCTTCAATTGATTGGCCAGATCTATCTGCCTGCGGAAAACATCCCGCTGTATATCTTTCGGTGAATATTCATAATGAAAATCAAGTCCTATCTCTCCGATGGCCATGACTTTTGGTTTTTTTGCCAGCGCCCTTATCATTTCCAACTCAACATCGCCCATTTCATTTGCTTCATGGGGATGATATCCGATGGCAGCATAACACCATGGATACTTTGCCGCATTTTCTGCAGCCTTTTGGGAAGTTGCCAGATCTACGCCGATGTCCATTACATAGTCCACATCAGATCCCTCTATGGCCTTTACTGTTTCCTCAAAATCTGCGCCTTTGATATCCTCGTAATCAAGATGTGCATGTGAATCAAAATACATTTTTATACCCCTGCAGCCTTATTCTCTTTCCCACTAAGTTACCGGATTGCCGTCATCAGCCACAGTTGTTACAAACTCGAATCTCTCTTTTCCGTCAACGATATTGTCGGCAAAAAGAAGCATTCCGTTGGAAGGCATTCCCCTGAGCTTTCTCGGAGCCAGATTGGCAACAACGACCACTTTCATGCCTATGGTATCTTCAGGCTTATAGCATTCTGCCACACCGCTGATTATCTGTCTTTTTTCTGTGCCCATTTTTACCTGGAAAACCAGCAGTTTATCGGCCTTAGGGTGTTTTTCACATTCCAGGATGGTCCCCACTCTCAGATCCAGTTTGTCAAAATCTTCATACTGTATCTCATCTTTGAGTTCAAGGGGTATGTTCTCATCCTCTTTGCCGCCCTTTAATGCCGCCAGTTCCTTCAGTTCTTCTTCAATGTCAAGCCTGGGAAATATAACGTCGGTTTTCTTGACTTCTTCACCGTCCATCATGTCGAAGATCTTGGCATCTTCCCAAACCGGCCCGGCATACCAAAGTCCCAGCTGTTTTCTGATCTTGCCTGAAGTCGTATGCATGAAGGGATAAATAAGAATCGATACTATCCTGATGGCTTCTGCAAGATTATGCAGCACTGTATCCAGTCTCCGCTTGTCTTTTTCATCCTTTGCCAGTATCCAGGGAGTGTTTTCATCAATATATTTATTGGCCCTTCTAACAAGGATCCATATCTCCTCCAGTGCCAGGTTGAACTCGAACTTGTCCATTCTTGCTTCCACTTTGTCAGCCACGCCTTCAGCTATTTCTTTTAGCTCCCTGTCGGTATGAAAAGCGTATCCGCCATGAGAGTCTGTATCTGATGCCTGTTTTGGATCCCGGACTTCTTCCGATCCTTCCAAAGCAACTCCCGGAACTTTCCCCTCGTTATATTTCTCTATCATTGCCACGGTCCTTGAAACCAGATTCCCAAGATCGTTGGCAAGATCAAAATTCATCCTTCTGAGCATAACTTCATTGGTGAAAAGCCCGTCCTGCCCGAAAGTATATTCTCTGAGCAGAAAATATTTAAGAGCATCTATTCCGTAACGATCGATCAGCTCAACGGGATCAACTACATTCCCCTTGGATTTGCTCATCTTACCGTCATCCATCAAAAGCCATCCGTGCCCCAGCACTTGCTTTGGCAGCGGTTCATCGATGGACATAAGCATGGCAGGCCATATTATGGAATGGAACCTGACGATTTCCTTTCCCACCAGATGCACGTCCGCAGGCCAGTATTTGTCATAAAGCTCCCTGTCATCGGGCCATCCCAGCGCCGTTATGTAGTTTGAAAGTGCATCGAGCCATACATATATCACATGGTTTTCTTCTATGGGAACCGGTATCCCCCAATCAAAGGATGATCTTGAAATACAAAGATCCTCAAGCCCCTGCTCAACAAAGGCTATCATTTCGTTGCGCCTTGTATCGGGCTGTAGAAATTCCGGCTGGTTTTTGAATATATCAAGCAGCTTGTCCGCATAATTTGATATTTTGAAAAAATATGCTTCCTCAGCGGCTTTTTGAACAGGTCTTCCGCAGTCCGGACATTTGCCGTCAACCAGCTGGCTTTCCGTCCAGAAAGATTCGCAAGGAGTACAATAAAGTCCTTCATATTCTCCCTTATATATATCTCCTTTTTCATACATCTTCATGAAAATAGCCTGTACTCTTTTTATATGTCTGGGCTCGGTGGTCCTTATAAAATCATCATAAGATATCTCCATGCTTTTCCAGAGATCTTTGATGTTGCCGACTATTTTATCCACATACTCCTGGGGCGAAACTCCCGCATTCTGAGCCACTGTCTGTATTTTCTGTCCGTGCTCATCCGTTCCCGTAAGGAAATGGACATCGTATCCTGTTGCCCTTTTGAATCTGGCCATGGCATCGGCCATTACTGTACAGTATGTGTGACCTATATGCAGGTTATCACTGGGATAATAAATGGGAGTACTGATATAGTATTTGCCTTTCCCTTTTTCACTTTTTTCTGTTTTTTTGCAGTGATCGACCGTGTCCGCATTTGCTTCTTTTTTTGCCTGATAAGCTTCATCGGCCGGCTTCTTGTTTTCTTTTTCCTTCTGTGTCATGTCCTGTTCCTTTCATGCCCCCGTCGAATGAGACAAGGTGGCCGCAGGCCTTTTTCCGCCCATTGGGTGCGGTGGACTGCTACCCATTAGAATAACACAATTTCTTTTGTTTCGCAAACCCCGGCCCTTATCGATTTTCATGGTTTCGCAAACAGCCATAGGAGGGATTTCTATGGTTTTTGTTTTTGTTTTTTGTTTGATTTATTTTTGTTCGGGTATAGAATATTCATATAAAATTTTAAAAACGGAGGTATTTGAAATGATGGACAAAAAAGTAATAGATTTAATGAACGATCAAATAAACAAAGAGTTTTATTCTGCATATCTTTATCTTGATTTTGCGAATTACTATACTGATGAAGGCCTTGACGGATTTGCCAACTGGTACAAGGTCCAGGCCCAGGAAGAAAGAGATCACGCTATGCTTTTTGCAGAGTTTCTGCAGAACAACGGCATAAAGGTTTCGCTGAAAGCCATTGATGAGCCTGATGTACCTATTAAAAAACATGCCGATGCCCTGAAAGCATCATTGAAGCACGAACAGTATGTAACGGCTCTCATCCACAAAATATATGATGTGGCTTTTTCAAAAAAAGATTACCGTAGCATGCAGTTTCTCGACTGGTTCGTAAAGGAACAGGGAGAAGAAGAAAAAAACGCAGAAGAAATGATCAGAAAGTATGAACTTTACGGATCTGATGCAAAGGGCCTTTATGCTCTCAATGAGGAACTTAAGGCCAGGATCTACAGCCCTCCCAGCCTGGTACTTGACTAAAGCTTTTTGATTTTAAATTAAAAATACAGCTGTATAAACTTTGAGAAAAGCCCCTTTAATAAAACATTGATATGAAACGCATTGAAAAGGTATTGATATGAAGCACACTTTTCATATTATGCCAATGAATATGCGGATGAATATTATGAAAAAGCAGACATGCAAAAACTTGTCTGCTTTTTGTTTGTTTGATCAGTTTTTTTGCTCGATCGGTGTCTTTGCCGTTACCCTATTTGGTTTTTATTTCTTGATATTTCATAATAAGCTCTGTACATCCACCGAGACTGATATTGCTGCTGTTTATACAAAGATGATAGTTTTCGGGTCTGCCCCATTCCTGCCCGGTATGATACTTATAGTAGTTCGCCCTTGCTTTGTCAACATCTCTAAGCCCCTTTTCAGCATCTTCTCTGGAAAGTCCGTATTCATTTACTATCCGCTTAAACTTCTGCTGTTTGTCGGCATATATAAAAACATTGGTGACAAAAGGCATCTCCCTAAGCACATAGTCCGCACATCTTCCGACTATTACGCATGAACCTTCCTTTGCGATCCTTCTTATATAATCGAACTGAGCAAGAAAAAATTTTTCGTTTATGGAAATGTAGTCCGGTCCTGTCCCCGCACTGCCGAAAGCCGTAGTAAGGCTGTACAGGAAACTGTTCTTTGCGCGCTTCTCGTCTTCTTCCATCATCTCAACGGAATAGCCCTTTTCTTCTGCGATCCGATCCAATATACTTTTGTCATAATAAGGCACATCCATTTTCTCGGCAAGCACTTTGCCCACCAGATGACCTCCGCTACCAAACTCACGGCTGATGGTTATTATCTGCTTTTTCATGACCCTGTCCTCCAATATTTTTCCCTTGTATCCCTATATCTTAAACAAGTTTTAAGTGTATATATTATACACTATTTTTATCTTCTGTGATACAATTATTGCTGAAAATGTTTATCCGTGCCCTGACATAACCGCTTTATTATCCGATGCTGAATGCATGTCCTTTTTCGGGAATGAAGAGTCGCATCGGCATATTATAAGATGGTCGGGCTTAGACCATATGGGAGGATCGCCAAAACATAAGACTCCTCCCAAATCAAGAAAGGAACAATCCATGACAAAATACTCAGGAATATTCGAAAGCCCCTTTGGACCGATAAGTATTCTTTGCTCCGATAGTTTTATACTTGAAATCTCATGGCTAAAGGAAAGAGATATTTCAATACCGGAAAATCGCCACTCTCTTGTCCATAATGCCATTGCTCAACTGAGTGAATATTTCTCGGGAAAAAGAAACTCTTTTGACCTTCCTCTTTTTATTGATGATCCTATGCTTCTTGATGATCCTGTTCTTATTACTGATCCTGTGTTTATTAGTGACCCCGAGTATAAATCCTTTTCAGGGACTCCCTTTCAAAGGAAAGTCTGGAAAGCTCTTTGCGATATCCCCTATGGAGAAACTGAAACTTACGGTCAGCTGGCAGGCCGTATCGGGTGCCCCGGCGGAGCAAGGGCTGTTGGTTCCGCCAATGCCAAAAACCCGGTTTCCATAGTCATACCATGCCATAGGGTGATAGCTTCCGGAGGCAGGCCCGGCGAAATCTCCCAAAAAAATCTCGGAGGTTACAGTGCTTTTGGAAGTGGCCCAAAAAGTCAAAGAAGTCTTTCTCTCAAGCAAAAACTTCTTGAACTTGAAATTAAAAACAAACAGGAATAATAGCTCTTCGCCATTTAAACTATCAAAATGAAAAACGCAAAAGCCAAATTCGCTGTTAAGTAACCCTATATTAGATAACATCATTTCAGCCAAATTCATATAATATTGTGTGATATCCGGCAAGAACAGGAAAATACAAATGCAATACTTTTTAGAAGGCCTTTTGATGGGCCTGGCCTATGTGGCACCCATCGGCCTGCAGAATCTTTTTGTAATAAATACGGCCATAAGCCAAAAAAGCAGTCGCGTTTATGCGACTGCGTTCATCGTCATATTTTTTGATGTGACACTGGCTCTTGCCTGTTTCTTCGGCATCGGCGCTATAATGGAGCAGTCCCACCTGCTGGAAATGATTATTCTTCTCGTGGGCAGCATTATAGTTGTAAAAATAGGGGTGGGACTGCTTCTTCCCGATAAAAAAACGGAGGAAAGCGGTGATGTTGACATCCCCATTCTGAAAGTCATTTTAACGGCATGTGTCGTGACATGGTTCAATCCTCAGGCTCTTATCGACGGCTCCATGATGCTCGGAGCTTTCAATGCAACTCTTCCTCCTGAAGAAAGTTCAAAATTCATCATTGGTGTGGCCTGTGCCAGCTGTCTCTGGTTCCTAAGTATTTCTACAATTCTAACTTTCATAGGAGCGAAGATCACCGACAAGATCCTCCGCATAATAAATGTCGTGTGCGGTGTCATTATTATTTTTTACGGGATCAAACTCTTTATAAACTTCATCCAGCTTATTTTTACCCTAATATAGCTTTTCCTATTTTGCCCTTATCTGTTTTTCATTATTTGATTTGCTTTCCGGACTTCGCTTTTCCCGTTTGCGTTCTGCGTTTAGACATTTCCGGACTTTAAATTTCCCGTTTGCGTTCTATCTCTTGATTTTTTCGGGTTGCCATTTCCGGATTTTCCTCTCTGATCTGCAAATGTCCGGTTTTTTTAGTTATAGTTCCCCCAAGGCTCATCGCTAGTAAGATCCTGCTGAAAATTCTCCATCTGCACTGCCTGGAATGTGACATTTATTTTCGGTATTTTCCCCACCTCTGTTTCATTCCAGTCATCAGGTATTTGAACCCCTGTAAACAGCACTACCTTTGACATGTCCTGTCCGGTCAGCCCATTATTTAGATAATAGTATATCGTTCCCGGATCGGCTGTGGTCTTCATCGTCCAGCTTCCCTCCGGTATTCCCAGAAGAGCGCTTTGGTCAAGAGATGTTTTTTCTAGACCCAGGTTCTCCGGCTGTGTGAATTCAACTTTTGCTCTGACCCAGCAATCCAATGAGCTTTCAGACAGCTTCCCCACTTGAGGTATCTTGGAAACAATGTCTCCCGGCAAAACGTTGGCAGGATCCACATACTGTACCAGCGAACCTTCATTGCCGATTTCACTGCTTGCCATCATTTCTTCAGCAGATATATCTACCGTTTGATTTGACATACCAAAGACATTTTGAAATGTTTCACTGTCGGAAAGCAGTGCGATCACGCCACCTGCTAACAAAAGCAGCATCAGCGCAAATGCCGGTATAAATCTGGCTTTTTTCTTTTTAGTCCTGCTCCTTTCTAAAGTTTTGATTTCTTTTTCACTTTCTTTCTTTTTCATTTTTCCCTCCTTTGTGATAGGTTCATTTTTTGACCCTTTTGTACTTTATTTTGTTATCTTTTTTCGCTTTGTTTTGTCGCTCTTTTGTGCTTTTTTTGTGTTGCTCTTATCCTTTTTTGTTCTCTGCCTTTATTCGATGATCTTTTTGTCTTTATTCGCTGTCCTTTTGCCTTTATTCGATGATCCTTTTGTTCTGAACTCCTGTTTTTTTAGTCGAAACCTGCCAGCAGAAATGCAGGTCAATTTATTCGTTTCCACATATAACAAGTGATATAAGGTTGTAGGTTGTTGTGTGCTGTTCCTGAGCCGGATATCCCTGTATTTCCGTTTCCTGCAGCTGCCGTTGCTGTTCCGCCATACCATACGTCACTGCCCCCTGATAATATCTGCGCCAACTTCTGCCCGCTACCTTCAATGGCACCAACGGTTTCAGCTGATAGTGTCCCGGTATAATTCAAGAATCTTGCTCCGGAGCCGGGACCATGGGTGTGCAACGGGCCCGCATGATAATGAGGACCATTTTCTGCCTCTGTCATTTTGTGACTCTTCTCTCCGCCTGTTTTTTCGGCAGCATCAAAGTCCGTATCCAGAGAGTCGACTCCAACGGGTACTTTTCCGCTTCCCCATGATACCCATTCTCCTCCCAATGTTTCTTCCGGATTTTGGCTGTTT
>Ga0123335_1006322_pt1 | contig 13863 bp, 10 predicted proteins | sample BiotimSIPDNA_2_FD_89707 | JGI IMG/M metagenome (GOLD analysis project Ga0123335, IMG submission 89707) | Anaerobic biogas reactor microbial communites from Washington, USA - Biogas_R2 time_0 SIP DNA | ecosystem: Engineered > Bioreactor > Anaerobic > Unclassified | place: Washington, USA... | reverse complement strand
CACTTCCAGTTTAAGCGCTTGCGGTGGGATTGTCATGGTTGCGTCGCCGCTGTGGACGCCCGCATTTTCAACGTGCTCCATGATTGCGCCGATGAAGACGTTGTCGCCGTCTGATACGCCGTCAACTTCGACTTCTTTGGCGCGTGTTATGAATTTGCTGATGACAACTGGGTGGTCGCGGCCAACTTTCGCTGCCAAGTTGAGGAAGTTTTCTAGTGCAACTTCGTTGTATGCGACGCGCATAGCGGAGCCTGAGAGCACATAGCTTGGTCTGACGAGGACTGGGTAGCCGATTTTTGCTGCAAACTTTTTTGCTTCCTCTATGGATTGGAGTTTGCTCCAGCTTGGCTGTGAAATGCCTAACTGGTCAAGGAGTGTGCTGAATTTGCTTCTGTCTTCCGCTAAGTCCACGTCCTGTGCTGAGGTGCCAAGTATGGTTGCGCCTGCCTCAGATAGCGGTATGGAGAGGTTGTTGGGGATTTGTCCACCGACGCTTGTGATGACGCCCATCGGGCACTCCTTGTCGTAGATGTCAAGTACGCGTTCTACCGTGAGCTCCTCGAAGTAGAGTTTGTCAGATATGTCATAGTCTGTTGAGACGGTTTCGGGGTTGTAGTTGACCATGATTGCTTCTTTTATGCCGTTCTTCTTTAGTGCCCAAACCGTGTTGACGCCGCACCAGTCGAATTCGACGCTTGATCCGATGCGAAATACACCTGCGCCTAACACGATAACTTTGCTATTTGTATTGCTAAATTCGATGTCGTCCTCATCGCCACCGTAAGTCATGTAGAGGTAGTTGGTTTTAGCTGGCCACTCTGCTGCGAGGGTGTCGATTTGTTTTACGACTGGCAGGATCTTGCTGACTTTTCTGTAGTTGCGGATGTTCTTCTCGTCGGTCTTCTGGCAGATAGCGATTTGCTCGTCTGAGAAGCCGATGCGTTTAGCTTCGCGGATAACCTCTGCGGAGTCTTCGTCCGCTAAGTTGAGCGTCTTGAGTTTGTCTTCCATGTTGACGATGTTTTGGATTTTGTAGAGGAAAAATGGGTCAACTCCGCTTAAGCGGTAAATCTCTGGAACAGACAAGCCTATACGCAGGGTTTTAGCGATCTTGTAGAGGCGCTCATCTGTTGGGTGAGCCATCTCGTCACGCAGGCTCTCTTCAGATTCTGGTTCGTCATCTTCCGGATTGCAGACAAGGCCGATTTTGCCAGTGTCGAGCATACGTACTGCTTTCTGGAGTGCTTCTTCGAAGCAGCGGCCAATCGCCATAACCTCTCCGACGCTTCGCATCTGTGGGCCGACGTGGCGGTCTGCGTTGCGGAACTTCTGCAGGTCCCAGCGTGGAATCTTGACTGTGATGTAGTCGAGTGCTGGCTCAAAGCATGCAGTGGTGGTTCCTGTCACTTTGTTAATGAGTTCAGGTAGAGTGTAGCCGAGTGTGAGTTTAGTTGCTATGTAAGCGAGCGGGTAACCAGTGACTTTACTTGCCAGCGCGCTGCTGCGGCTCATTCTGCTGTTAACTTCGATAACGCGGCACTCCTCTGATGTGGGATGAAGCGCCCATTGTATGTTACATTCGCCGACGATGCCCAGCGCGCGGATGGCGTTGATTGAGATGGCGCGGATGCCGTGGTACTCGCGGTTAGTCATGGTTTGGCTTGGCGCAACGACGATGCTGTCACCTGTGTGTATGCCCATTGGGTCAAAGTTCTCCATGTTGCATACTGTGAGGCAGTTATCGTTATAGTCACGCACAACTTCGTATTCGACTTCTTTCCAGTGGCCAACATACTCCTCGACGAGTACCTGATTGATGCGGCTCTGGGCTATGCCGATGGTTACGATTTCTTTTAGTTCCTTCATGTTGCGGGCGACGCCTGCTCCTTTACCGCCCAGCGTGTAAGCCACACGGATCATTACGGGGTAACCGATTTGGTCAGCGATATCTAACGCTTGCTTAACACTGGTGGCTGCTTGGCTTTTTAGAAACGGAACACCTGCTTTCTCCATGGCTTGACGGAACCGTTCGCGGTCGCCCGTGTCCTCAATAGCTTTAACGGGGGTACCAAGCACTTTAACGTTGTACTTCTGCAGAATACCCTTCTTTTCAAGTTCCAATCCGCAGTTAAGCGCGGTTTGCCCTCCAAAACCAAGTAGGATGCCGTCGGGGCGTTCTTTAACAATTACTTTCTCCACGAATTCAGGTGTAACTGGGAGCAGGTAAACTTTGCCAGATAGGCGGGGGTCTGTCTGGATTGTGGCGATGTTTGGGTTTATGATGACTGTTTCGACGCCGTCTTCGCGGAGCGCTTTTAGGCATTGGCTTCCGCTGTAGTCGAATTCGGCTGCTTCGCCGATTTTGATAGCGCCGCTTCCGAGAACCAGCACCTTCTTTATCCAATCGAACTTTGGCATTCAGTTAACCTCCAAGGTTTTTGCGAATTTATCAAACAGTAACTCAGTGTCGTATGGTCCCGGTGAAGCCTCTGGGTGCCATTGCACAGCGAAAACCGGCCTGGTCTTGTGGCGGATACCCTCAGCGGTTTTGTCGTTGGGATTAACAAACCATGGCTCGAGGCAGGTTTTCTTTAGTGAATCCATGTGTATGGCGTAACCGTGGTTCTGTGTAGTGATATAGCATCGGCTGTTATAGAGGTCAAGCGCAGGCTGGTTCTGTGCGCGGTGACCGAACTTTAGCTTGTATGTGTCTGCGCCGAGTGCTAAAGCAAGTATCTGCGCGCCTAGGCAGATACCCATAAGCGGTTTCTTCTCGCTTAATTCGCGGGCTGCCTCGATGGTTCTGGGGCACTTCTTAGGATCGCCCGGTCCGTTGCTTAAGAATATGCCGTCCGGGTTGTATGATAGAATCTCATCTGCTGAAGTGTCATATGGTACGCGGACGACGTTTATGCCCCGTTTTAGTAGGTTGCGGATGATGCTGAATTTTACTCCACAGTCAATTACCACCGCGGTTTTCTTGCCGTCTACATTGTAGGTGACCGGTTTCTTTACTGATACTTCCTTTACGAGGTCAGTCAGGTTAGGGTCAACGATGCTTTTGCTGCTATTCAGCAGTGCAGCCATGTCTGGTTCTTCATTTTCTTCAAAGGCCTGAAGTATACCGAGCATGACTCCGTGGGTTCGCAGTTTCTTAGTTAAGCGTCTGGTGTCTACACCGTAGATGCCGGGTACGCCTTCGTCGGCTAGCCACTTGTCCAGTGTGCGTGTGGATGCCCAGTGGAATGGTTCATGGCATAATTCGTGTATGATTAATCCTTGTGGTTGAATGTGATCTGATTCGAAGTAAAGCGGCAACCCCAAATCCATAACCTTGTCCGGTACACCGTAGTTGCCGACCATTGGATAAGTGAAAGTTAAAACCTGCCCCTTATACGACGGATCAGTCAACGCTTCAGGGTAACCCACCATTTGAGTGGAGAAAACAACTTCCCCCGAGATTTTTGCTGTTGCGCCAAAACCTTTTCCGATAAATGACGTTCCGTCTTCAAGAAGTAAAACTGCTTTTCTATTTGTGGAGCTATATTCTTTGATTGGAAACCCTCCAGTACACTTCGCTTATAGCGTTTAAACATTCCCCATCTATTTCACATAGCGATAAATGATTCATTTATCAGCCGATACTATAGGTCGAAGCTGCATTGAAGCAAAAGAAAGAGTAAAAAAATGTTGTGGCTTAGTTTACTACGAAATTAATATTATTTTTTAAAGCATTTGCTAAGCTATCAACCAGTTCCAGGTTCGTAAAAACTGGAACGCCGAATTCAACTGCTTTTCTACGTATCAAGTAGCCATCAGTCAACGCTGCAGAGACTATTCTGTTGGGGTGCGGTATATTGAAGACAAAGTTGATTTTGCGTTCCATAAGCAAGTCTAGGGCGTTTGGCTTTTTACCCTCGCTTATCTTGTAGACTTTCTCACATACGATGCCGTTTGCTATTAGTGCTTCAGCGGTGTGACCGGTAGCAAAGATTCGGTAGCCAATGTTCTGAATTTTCTCTGCAATCTGGACAGCTTTGTCTTTTTCGCCGCCAACGCTGATCAGTATGGAGTCGCCGGGTTTAGGAATCTTGGTTCCGCCTGCGATCATAGCTTTTAGTAGTGCTTCTTCGAAGTTTCGTCCAAAGCATGCTACTTCGCCCGTAGAAACCATCTCCACGCCTGTCACTGGGTCTGCACCTTCCAGCCGCATGAATGAGAACTGGGGGTATTTTACGCCAAATCTCTTTACTGCTGCTTCGCCGTCCTCTATGGTTTCGCCGACCATTGCGCTTGCAGCTATCTCCATGAGGTTTCTGCCGATTGCTTTAGAGACAAATGGCATGCTTCTTGAAGCTCTAAGGTTGCATTCTATGACAAAGACGTCGCGGTCTTTAACGAGGTACTGGATGTTGAAGGGTCCTTTGATGCATAAGTCCTGAGCTATTTTTCTTGTTATTCGGCGGATTTTTTCTTTGGTGATTTCGTCGATTGTCATGGCGGGCAGTGACATGGTTGCGTCTCCGCTGTGGACGCCTGCGTTTTCTACGTGCTCAATAATGGCGCCGACATAGACGTTTTTGCCGTCGCATATACCGTCTACCTCGACTTCTCTTGCGTTCAGCATGAACTTTGAGATTACTACGGGGTGCTCCTCTGATACGTCAGTTGCTTTCTTGAGGTAGTCTTCAAGCTGGAACTCGTCATATGCGACGCTCATAGCTGAACCTGACAGTACATACGATGGGCGAATGAGTACTGGGTAGCCGATTCGGTTGGCAAACACTTTAGATTTGTCTAGGCTCTCCAGTTTGCTCCATTTAGGTTGCTCGATTTCTAAGTTGTCTAGCATGTCGCTGAATTTTGAGCGGTCTTCCGCGCGGTCGATGTCTTTTGCGGATGTCCCCAATATTTTTGCGCCGCTTCGGTCGAGTTTGAGTGCAAGGTTGTTTGGGATTTGACCGCCGACGCTGACTACAACTGCCGGGTTCTTTTCACGCTCGATTATGTCAAGTACCCGCTCCAGAGTTAGTTCTTCAAAGTACAGTTTGTCGAGAACGTCGAAGTCTGTTGAGACTGTCTCAGGGTTGCAGTTGATCATCACTACTTCCTTGAAGCCCTTCTCCTTTAGTGACCATGTAGTGTTGACGCAGCACCAATCGAATTCTACGCTTGAGCCTATTCGGTAGCATCCTGAACCTATGACGACGGCTTTGTTGGGTTGCGTGAAGTCTATGTCGTCGGTTTTATCACTGTTGTAGGTGCAGTAGAGGTAGTTTGCTTTTTCTGTCCAACGTTTTGCCGTTTGGATCTGCTTAATCGCGGGTTTTATGTTGAAGATCTGTCTTAGTTCACGGATTGTGTCTTCGTTTTTGTCGAAGAGTTTGCCTATTTTTTTGTCAGAGAATCCAAGGGTTTTTGCTTTACGCAGACTTTCCTGGGTTAAGCCGGTTTTTTTGAGTTCAGCTTCGTAGTCAAGTATGTTCTTTATGCCCTCTAAGAAGACTGGCACGATACCGGTAAGTTTGTTTATTTCATCAAGCGGTATACCCCTTCGTATAGCTTCAACCACGTAGAATAGACGCTCATCCGTTGGGTGCGCTAACTCGTTTTTAATTGCGTCAAGATCGATCTCAGCGACTTTGTCTGTTAATTCCCGGCCGTTGCCGACCATTCGTACTGCTTTTTGAAGTGCCTCTTCAAAGGTTTTGCCGATTGACATTACTTCGCCTACGGACTTCATTTGGGTATTGAGACGGCGGTTTAGGTTACGGAATTTCTGGAAGTCCCATCGGGGCATCTTGATGACTAAGTAGTCAACGTCTGGCGCTAAGGCTCCTGCGGGTTTTTTGGTGGTTTTGTTAACGATTTCATTCAGCCTGTAGCCTAAAGACATTTTTGCCGTGACGTAAGCTATGGGGTAGCCTGTTGCTTTGGAGGCTAAGGCGGAGCTTCTTGATAGGCGCGAGTTTACTTCGATTACTTTGTATTCGCCTGTAACTGGGTGTACCGCGAATTGTATGTTGCATTCGCCCACTAAACCTAACGCTTTGAGGACCGCGAAGCTTGTGGCTTTCAGCTTCTGGAATTGTTCCTCGCTTACAGTTTGGGAGGGAGCGACCACTATGCTGTCGCCGGTGTGTACGCCCATGGGGTCAAAGTTTTCCATGCTGCATGCGATCATGCAGTTATCGTCTAAATCGCGTAGAACTTCATACTCGATTTCTTTCCATTTTCCAACATACTGCTCGATTAGTACCTGTGAAATTCTGCTATGTACTAAACCGATTGAAGCAACCCGTCGCAGTTCTTCCTCGTTAAATGCTGCGCCGGTGCCTTGACCACCCAGCGTGTAGGCGACACGGACCATGACGGGGTAGCCGATTTCTTTTGCCGCCGCAACTGCTTCATCGATAGAGTTTGCTTTTCTACTGTTAGGAATAGGGATGCCTGCTTCAAGCATTGTTTTTCTGAAGAGGTCTCGGTTGTCAGCTTTCTCGATTGCTTCGACACTTGTACCCAAGACTTTAACATGGTACTTGTCAAGGATGCCTTTCTCGGCGAGTTCGGTTCCACAGTTAAGTGCTGTTTGACCACCGAATCCCAGCAGAATACCGTCTGGGCGTTCCTTCTCGATGACTTTTTCAGCGAATTCAGGTGTAATAGGAAGGAAATAGGCTTTGTCGCCGACGAATTTCTCGTCGGTCTGTATAGTTGCGACGTTGGGATTGATTAACACGACCTCGATGCCCTCTTCCTTTACCGCTTTTATTGCTTGGGCTCCCGAGTAATCGAATTCTCCTGCTTCACCGATTTTTATTGCTCCGCTTCCAAGAATTAGTACTTTCTTTATGTTCTCTATCTTTGGCACTTTTCTCTTTCGCTCCCTATGACTGTTTTTGTTTATTTGATTAGATTACTGTGAGGTTGAGTACGAGTTAACTATGCCATCAAGCGCTTTCTGGGCTTCAATCAATCCCTGTTTTTTATGCTTGATTTCAGTTTCTGATTGCGCTAGGCTTTTAGTTTTAGCTGCTATCGCCCGTTTGACTTCTATGGGGGCTGGTCCACCTTGAACGCGGTAGGTTCCGATTAGCTTAGGCAGATTTGTACATGAAGCTAAGTCGTCGCTGCTAACCGCCAACTTAACACCCGCCGATTCCATTGCAACTTTAGATAGTAATTGAGGTGTAGCGTCGCTAAGGGTCTTGCCCTCGCCGATTAGCGCTTTAACTAAAGCACCGACGATCTTGTGGGATGTTCGGAAGGCAACGCCGTATTTGCTAACCAGCATGTTGGCGACTTCTGTGGCAGCTACGAAGCCCCGTGCAGCTTTTTCCTCCACTTTGTCGGTTTTAACTTTGATGTTGGGGATAAGTGCAATGAAAATTTTAAGAGAGGCTTCCAAGTTGTCTGTTGAAGCCCAAAGCTTGGGTGTAACCTCTTGGAAATCCAAGTTGTAAGTGGTCGGCAGGCTCTTAACCGCAGCAGCAGCCGCTAAGAAATCGCCTAACGCGTAGCTTGCGCGTGCCCGGATTACTTCAAGCACTTCGGGGTTCTTCTTCTGGGGCATGATGCTGCTTGTCGAGGTGAATTCATCTGGTAGCTCGATTGTGCCGAATTCAGCTGAACTCCATACGATGAGGTCTTCTGCGAAGCGACTCAAGTTAATCGCGAGTAGCGCCAGTGTCGCCTGTGTTTCGATTATGAAGTCGCGGCTGCCGACGGCGTCAAGAGAGTTCTCTAAAACATCGCTGAAGCCTAAGAGTTCAGCAGTTTTTTTACGGTTAATTGGAAAACTGGTTGTTGCCAGTGCACCTGCACCTAAGGGTGAGAGGTTGACCCGTGTATATGCGCTTTGCAGACGCTGTAGGTCGCGTCCCAGCGCTTCAGTATGGAATAGTAGGTAGTGTGCGAAGGTGACTGGTTGGGCAGCCTGCAGATGAGTGTATTCGAGGATGATTGTTTCGGTATGTTTTGATGCGGTTTCCAGTAGCGCCTGTTGCATGTCAAGGATTTGCTGCATGATTATGAGCAGTTGTTCGCGGAGTGCCATGCGTATTGCGGTGGCTACTTGGTCGTTTCGGCTCTTTGCAATATGGAGGTTTCCGCCGACTTCTGGACCTGTCTCTACGAGCACTACTTCTTCAATGGCCATATGCACGTCTTCGGCGTTGGGGTCCAGTTCGAGTGTGTTAATCTTCTGGAGGGAGCTTAGGATTTTTGCGCCGCTTTGCCGCTGGATGATTTTCTGCTCCATTAGCATAGCGACATGTGCCTTGTTGATGGCTAACACAGCCTCAGCTAAGCGCACATCATCTTTGCGTGAAGAGCAGAATTTGGCAACATCACTTCGGACATCGCCTAATCTTCCGCCATGCAGCATCTTCGACGTTTTCCTTCCTCCTTACTTTTTAAGAAATTTATGATTTCTTAGCTTTCGGTTTCTTCCCCGCGGTTTTTTCGGCTGCTTTAAGGTTATTGTACATCACTGTCTGCAATCCGTAGAGTTCGATGAACCCTTTGCTGTAGGCTTGATTGAAGCTGGTTTTGATGTTGTAGTTAGCGAGATTCTTGTTGTAAAGGCTGTTGGGTGAGTTGCGACCGATGATTTGCATGCTACCTTTGAAGAGTTTGATTTTAACTTCGCCGGTAACGTTTTCCTGTGACTTATTGATGAATGCGTCTAAGTCATCTTTTAATGGGTCAACCCACAGGCCAGAGTAAGCGAGATTCACCCATTGTGCGTCGATTTGCTGCTTAAAGAGCACCTGATTGCGTGTCATAACCATCTTTTCAAGGTCATGGTGAGCATCTAAGATTACAAGCGCAGCTGGGCACTCGTAGACTTCGCGTGACTTCAAGCCGACAACGCGGTCTTCGATGTGGTCTATTCGCCCAACACCGTGTTTGCCTGCAACTTTGTTGATTTCTTCGATTAATGCAAGGGGCTTGAGGACTTTGCCGTTTAGGGAGATTGGTATACCTGCTTCGAAGCCGATTGTGATGACTTCTGGAGTGTTTGGCGCTTTGTCCGCTGAAGCAGTCCACTCGTAAGCATCTTCAGGCGGCTCATTGTTTGCGTCTTCAAGTAAGCCGCATTCGATGGCTCGGCCCCAGAGGCTTGCGTCTATGCTGTACTTCTTTGCGCCTTCAGAGATTGGAATGTTGTTTTCTTTGGCGTACTCGATTTCTTCTTCGCGGGTTAATCCCCAGTCGCGTACCGGCGCTAGAATCTGCTTTCCAGGAGCCAGCGAGGCGAGGGTTATGTCGAAGCGGACTTGGTCGTTTCCGCGTCCAGTACAGCCATGTACGAGGCCATTTGCGCCTTCTTTCTCGGCGACCTCAACCATCTTTTTTGCAATTAAGGGACGAGAGAGGCTGGTGCTAATCGGGTATTTGTCTTCGTAGAGCGCGTTGGCTTTGATAGCTGGGAAAATGTAGTCTTTAACAAATTCCTCTTTAGCGTCGATTGCGACGTTTTTTATTACGCCAAGTTTTTTGGCTTTTTCGCCTACCGCTTTAAGGTCGTCGCCTTGCCCTACGTCGACGGTAACAGTGATAACTTGAGCTTTACATCTCTCTTGGAGATACTTGATTAACACGGATGTGTCTAGTCCGCCGGAGTAAGCTAATACAAACTTGTCTGCCACTTTTGCTTCCCCAATTTCTATTTTGATTTGTTCCCCTTACCTTAAGGGCTGTATTTTTAAAGGTTGTGACTTTTTTGTTACTTAACAAGCTTTAAATGTACCATTTGATACATCCAGTTCTGCAATGACAGTCGCTCAAGACGTTCGAAACCACCTTCGCAACAAGCCATACCTGCTTGAAGCCTTAGAGAAGGGAATCGTTAACCTTAGTGAATTATCCCGGCAGTTACAGAAGGAACTAAAAACTTCTGACACCAGCGCAATAAAAGCCGCTTTGCGTAGATACTCAGAGGAGCTGCAGAAGCATCGCCAGAAACGGGAAGAAAAAGTCCTCCACCTCTTGCGAAAAAGCAGCATCGCAGTCTACGACCGCAAATCCGTCATAATAACCGCCAAGGAACTCGAACAGCAGCCAGGCATGAAAGTAGATTTACTCGATAAATTCGTTTACCTGATGGATCGAAGTGATCTGCCGGAGCGGATAAGCAGCCTGATTAAGCATGAGAACTGCACGATGATTGTTGTACACTCCCCTGAAGAGCTGGAAGCCACGCCGGGAGTCGTCGCTTTCCTCGCCACGTTACTCTCAGAGCAGAACGTTAACATCGTCGAGTTCATTTCCTGCTGGACAGAGACAATTATGGTTGTTGAGAAAAAAGACAGCCTCAAAGCATACGAGGTATTATCCAACCTTGTTGGTTAAGCAACCGTTTTTTCAGGTACCAATCTCTGCTCGTAAGCATGTGTGGTTTATATGTAAATTAGAGCACAGAGTTAGTAAGGGTAGGGGCTGTTCGGGTGATTAGGAATAAGAAACTGGTAATCTTGGAAGTGGCTGGAGCCTTATTCATCATTTTCTTTGGCGCATCGCTTCATTTCACGTTTGAGGCCTCTGGCTACAATCCGGTTGTGGGTGCAGTGTCAGCTGTAAATGAATCAGTCTGGGAGCATCTTAAGCTGCCCTTTTGGTCCTCAATATTCTGGCTACTAATAACGATGTATCCGCTGAGAAAAACTGTTAGCAACTTTTTCTCTGCTAAAGCAGCAGGTTTGGTGGTAATGCTTGTTATTATCCCGGTAGTCTTCTACTCGTATACGGCGTTTACTAAAGGGATTCTTGCAGTGGACATCGGATCCTTTGTTGCCGCAGCCATAATAGGTCAAACGCTAAGCCTTAGCCTCTACAAGAAAGCAGCCAAGTCAAGGATAACGGAAGCATTAGCTGTAGCGGTACTTGTCCTACTGGTGATAATGTTTATAGTATTCACATTCTACCCGCCGCACCTACAGCCTTTTCTAGATACTGCAACAGGACAATACGGCATTTAACCAAGGAGCACAACGCAAGCCTACATGTTAACTAATCAGTTAATCCTGAAACTCACCTGAACTACTTTTGTCCTTTAAATAATGGAGGGGGAGGTACTTCTGAGACGGGTAGGTATTGAGTTTTGCCCTTTTTATAGATTTGCTGAGAGCAAAAGAAGCCAGACTGATTGCTATTAGGAATAAAAAAAGAAGTTTAGGATAGTTTGCGTTTAGTATTCTTCTTCGTCGCAGTCTTCGCAGTCGCAGTCGTCGTCGCAGCCGTATTCTTCATCTTCTTCTTCGAAACCGAAAGTTTGGTTTATCATTTCTAAAACCTACCCGAAGCATATCGGTTTAGGTAAATAAACCCTTCCTGTACGGAGGTTATTTTGCGTAGGCGGCGACTAAATCACGTGCGGTGATTATTCCCACGATTTTGCCGTTTTTCTCCACTGGCAGTCGGCGGATATGCTTTAACGCCATGGTTGCTGCTGCACGGTGGACGCTTGTTTCAGCGGGAATCATAACCAGCGGAGACGAAGATTCAGGCCCGACTTCGGTGAACAGCGCTCGTCCGCATGCAAGAAAACCGGTCAGCAAATCGCGCTCCGTGAATATCCCAAAAGGTTTCCCGTCGCGTGTCACTATGACGCTGCCGATTCGGCGTTGACCCATTAAAGCCGCAATGTTATCGACAGATGTTTCAGCGTCCTTCATAACGACGTCTTTAGTCATAAAGTCCTCGACGCGGGCTTCCGTTTCCGCTACGTCGGGTAAACACTTGATCATGTCTGCAGAGGTTATGACACCGACTAATGTGCCTGCGTTGTAGACGCCTAGTCTGCCCTTTTTGCTGATCAGGCCTTGTGCTACTTCTTTGACGCTAGCTGAATAAGCAATGCCCGGCAGTGGGTAAGACATTACGTCTTCGACTTTCTCGTCTTTTAGGAATAACCCAAGCGCAAACACTTTACTGAATAAGTCACGCTCAGTGATTAATCCAACAGGCGTCTGATACTTCATCACGATTAAGCTGCCGATGTGGCTTTCACCCATCATTTTAGCTGCATCCTCAAGCAGTGTTTCAGGGGCGGTGGTTATGACGTTTCGGCTCATTAAGTCGCTGGCGGTTTGGTATGCGGGTAAATCGCGTTTGTACTCCTCGTATGCGATGTCGACTACGCCTGAAGGCTTATTTTTCATCTCTTCTGTTTTTGCCGACAAAAATATCCCTCACAGAATAATAGGTGAAAGAGCTAAATTAATTTTTCAAGCAACACATTACGCTTTGTTAAACAACAATTTGGACTCTTTAAATAATGGGGTCTAGAAAAAATCGCAGTTGAAGCACGCAGATGCTTGTTAGACAGGAATGTATTGGTATGTTCCAGATGTTGGACGCCATGTGCGAAACTGTAGCATTAAACCAACCGCATCCCATAAGGGGGCAAAGGAAGTATTGAACATGAAGAAAACTATCTACATTGTTGCAGCAGTAGTAATCATCGCTGCAGCCTTAACAGGCGTAATACTAATTCAGCCATCCAACAAGCCCCAAACAGTCACGCTCAGCCAAGGCTTTGAAGATGGCTTAGGCGTTTGGGTAAAGGGCGCAGATGTCCCAGCGGACCCAAATCATCCGGGACAGAATGTTAACTGGACAATCAACGTCGTAGCCAACCAGTCCTATGCAGGCAACCATTCAGCCCAGTTCTACATCAACGGATTACAAGATGACGGGACCATCTGGCTGACACGCAACCTGACATTGACACCAGACACCGCAAGAAATGTCACCGTATCCTTCCAGCTTTGGAGTAGCAGCGAAAGCTTCAACACCCTCGCAAACGTAGTCGCATACATCGGCACAAAGAACGCTACCTCAGAGGGCGATTTCCAAGTAATCGGCGCAGCAAACCAAGCCGCAGGGTGGAAAAGCTACAGTTACAGCGTCGAAGTAGAAACAGGCGCATCCGGCAACGTTAACGTCGCCTTGGGCATCTCGGCTGTTTGGGAAACACACATGACCTACTACATCGACGACATAGTGGTTACCGCAGTCTAAGCGGTTCCCCCAATCTTCTTTTTATCGTATGTTTTTTGCTTGCAGCAGCCTAATAGTCACAACTTCGCCAAGCACAGCCAAATCCTCAGTCGGTAAATAATCCTTCGCAGATGCATCAAACAGTATACTTGCGGATGCAGGGTAATCCTCCTTCGCGTAAACCACATACGTTAAAGGAATACCTTTCAGCGCGGTGATCTCAACCGAAGCGTCGCCGTGGCCTAATGGTTTACCGCCAAGCCTCTCTGCAACCGAAAGAATCTCCTCAGGGTTATCGCCGAAAACATCTGTCACCGGCTGAACTGCTCTTCGAAAAAAAGCTTCCTCGTAGGCGCAGCCACCCGGAAGATCACGGTATTTTATGAGCGCACCAGCCAAAGGCGAAGGGTTGCCAACAGCGTAGTGGCTGAGCAGCGTTTCGATGGTGTTAGTAAGCATCTTGTTTGGGTTAGAAATTTGATCTGTTAAGTCAGCGGTTTCAAGGTTTAACCTATAGCCTAAGAAGTCGTATGTTTTTACGCCTAGCCGCTGCTGTAACTTTAAAGCGATTTCTGGCTGAAGATCGATCTTCATAGCAATATGCGCCAAGAAAGAATAGGGAATAAAGAAGGAAAAAAGTTTAGGCTTTGTCGAGGTTGAATTCCTCGTGGATCGCCCTAACCACAGCTGCGCCGTCTTTCTCTTTAACGACGAAGCTGATGTTGAGTTCTGAGCTGCCCTGAGCGATCATGCGGATGTTAATGCCTTTGCCTGCGACTGTGCTAAAGATTTTGGATGCAACACCTAAACTGCCTTTCATGTTTGCACCCATAACCGCTATGACTGCAACATCGTCTT
>Ga0123335_1006320_pt1 | contig 13867 bp, 13 predicted proteins | sample BiotimSIPDNA_2_FD_89707 | JGI IMG/M metagenome (GOLD analysis project Ga0123335, IMG submission 89707) | Anaerobic biogas reactor microbial communites from Washington, USA - Biogas_R2 time_0 SIP DNA | ecosystem: Engineered > Bioreactor > Anaerobic > Unclassified | place: Washington, USA... | reverse complement strand
TCCGCGCTCAATGGCGGACCAGTCTTTATTGGATCAATCCAGCTGCCAGCTGCCAATCTTCGGCAAAATACCTGGCTAAATTCGGCCTCCGGCGTACAGCCAGGGGATGATAGGAAACAATGATATCATAATCGCAGAGCTGACGCACACTGCCCCTGAGATTTTTAACTTCGGCCAGCGGGTCACGGAATAATGATTGGGCCGCTACATTGCCCAGTATCATTAACACTCTGGGCTTAACCACTTCGATTTGTTCCCACAGATAATCCCGGCAGGTTTCCCGAGCCCTTAATTTTTCGTAGGCACGGACAGGTCGACATTTTAATATATAACTCACGTACAATTGTTCCGGTTCAATGCCAGCTTCGATGGCTGCCAGCTGCAAGGTTTCCCTGGTACCGCAGAGATATGGTTCACCCAGTCGGTTTTCCCTGGCACCCGGGTTATCTAAAATTACAAATATTTGCCCGGCAGGATTCCCCTCTCCCCAGATGACCCGATTCCTCTGTCCCGCCAATTCGCATCTTTGACAGTTGTAAATCTTTCCCGGAATCCTATGTTCCGGCAGGATCCGTGGAATTGCTTTGTTCAAAATCCGCTCAGCTCCAAAAATATTCTATCTTCCCTGGTAACTATTTTACCCCGTCTGATATAATGCCATTAATTATTCAGTCAATGACTGGCTCTAAAGCCACTTTCTCATCAGGAAAGGGAACAACCACCGGGATCCCCATATAATCAATAATATGAACATGTATTTTATAGACTGCTTCAATATTTTCGGGGGTCATCACTTCCAATCCGCCAAAGGCAAAGACATTAGCATCTTTAAGAAAAATGAAACGTTCGCAATAACGAATGGCCAGGCTGAGATCATGAATGACAATAGCCACACAAATATTATGCTCCTGTGCAATTTCTTTTACTCGCCTGAGCACCTCGTGCTGGTTGCGCGGATCAAGATTACTGGTGGGCTCATCCAGCAGCAAGAGTTTTGGTTCCTGGGCCAGGGCCCGGGCCAGCATCACCTTTTGCAGCTCACCGCCGGATAGTTCCCATACATTGCGCAAAGCGAAATCTTCCAGCTGCATTTTCTGCATTATTTCCCACACGATTTGCTGATCTTTTGCAGCGGCATCCCATTTTATATAGGGTTTTCGTCCCAGGAGTATAGCATCAAAAACACTCATGTTAATGGTTTCATTATTTTGCGGCACATAAGCAATATTCTGTGCCATCATATTTTTGCCCATTTTATAAATATCCCGGCCCGCAACCATAACCATCCCTTTTTGGGCCGGGCAAATCCGGTCCATACATTTTAGCAAGGTGCTTTTACCAGCACCATTATTGCCCAAAATAGCTATACATTGATTTTCCTGTATAGAAAAGCTGATATCTTCCAGAATGTTTCCTGCCCCTTTATTATAAGCAAAAGTAATACCATTGATTTCAACCATTATATTTAAACCCCCTGAACAAAAGGTAAAGAAACATCGGTGCGCCCAAAAATGAGGTTATGGCCCCGATGGGCAGAATAACCGGGGCCATTATCAGTCTGCCAAAGGTATCAGCCAGAATTAGCAGCAAGGCACCGGCGGCGGCGGAACACGGAATTAGAAACCGGTAATCATTGCCTACAAATCGCCGCATTATATGGGGGGCAATGAGCCCGACAAAACTGATAATGCCAACAAAGGATACCGCCACCGCCGATGCCAGCGAACTGATTCCCATACCGATCAACATGACCATTCTGGTATTAACACCCAGACTCCTGGCAGTATCCGCTCCGCTTTCCATAGCGTTATAATTCCAGCGATTCAGCATGAAATACAGCAAAGCCGTCATTAAGACCAGGACCAGTATCAAAAGTTCGGTCCAGCCCGCTGCCCCCAGATTCCCGAAAGTCCAGAATACTACCGCAGCAATTTTAGTTTCATCGGCAAAGTACTGCAAAAGCGTACTGCCGCCGCCAAACAAGGAGCTTAGAGCTACGCCGGCCAGTATAAGTCCGGCGGGACCCAGATCTTTCTTGAACTGGGACAGTATAATAATTACCAGGGTAGATAATGAAGCAAATAAAAACGCACATAAGGTAACAATGTAAGGATTGTTTATGGTTATGGCCGTGGCAGCAGAGTCGGAATTAATCACTCCGCCGCCAAAAACGATGATCCCCAAAGCTGCTCCAAAGGCGGCCCCCTGGGATACGCCTAATGTCGAAGCAGATGCCAGCGGGTTTTGCAGTACACATTGCATGACCGCACCAGCCACCGCCAGAGTCGCTCCCACCAGTACAGCAGCTATAACCCGCGGCAGTCTGATGTTCATAACGATGGTCCGGGTCTGGGGATCCCCCTTACCCAGCAGGGTCTTGATTATTGCAGCAAGGGGAACCTCCAGGGAACCGGCACTTATGGCGAAGAAAGCAATTACAATGGTTATGGCCAATGATATGACCAGGACATAGTTTTTACGTTTGACGAAAGCATTATAAAATTGTATTTGAGCTGCTTGTTCCTCAATCATCAGCTGTTTCCCAGCCTTACTTTACCATAACCGGCGCCGGCTGCTTCAAGTTTACTGAGATAATCACTGTCCCCCAGGAAAAATTCAAAAATTTCTGCGGCTCTATCTGCAAAGACTACATCCTCGAATTGTTCGGGATAGAGTATACTGCCGGCATAATAGCTGTTGACAAGGGAGATCTCCGGATTGGAATAATAAGAGGTGGAACTGGGGTACTGATAAAGGCTGTTATTTTTAACCGCCCTTAGATGGGCATAAAAATCCGGGTTTTTCTCATAATCATTCTTGACCAGCCCTACTCCGCCGCTGTCCAGGAAAATATACTGCGGATTCCAGCCGATGACCTGTTCTTTGTCGATCAAAACTCCGCCTGATTGCTCAGAAATTCCTTTGGTTACATCATTAGCGTTGATAGCTTCAAAAACGGCATATTTGGTGTAAACACCTTCTATGCCATGAAGACCCTTGAATGTCGCGGCAGCCCCCAGAACTGCCGGCTTGTTTCCATTGGGAACATCTGCCGTTCTGGTTTTAAGATCAGTCAGATTGGCATTAATATAAGCAATCACTTCTTCCGCCCGGTCCTTAACACCACAGACTTCACCCAGAAGAAGCAGTGCTTCTTCATAATCAGATTCAAATAAGGTACCCATTGGTACGGCCACCACCGGTATCCCGGTCTTGGTTTGAATTTCCTCCGCCAGTTCTGCAGTGTACGAACATAGTATCACATCTGGCTGAACACTTATGATTTGTTCCGGGTAGTAATCAGTGGCCCCCTGCGCATCCGTTCCTACCAGAGGAATATCCGCCCACCGGTCTTTATTGACATAAGCATAGGCAGTTACCGGGGTTACAGTATCCTTATTCATGCCGCCGATCCCCACCACTTTGTCAGCCAGCCCCAGATAGACGATCATACGCGGGGTATTCCCCAGGGGAACAATTTTCTCCACCGCAGAGGATATCGTAACTTGACGACCCACGCTGTCAGTTATTGTTCGGGAAATAGTTTCTGCGTCTTCGGGTGTTGTCACTGCTATATTATTGCTGCCGCATCCGGCCATTAGACCAACAATAAAAAAAACCAGTATTATTAATACCATTGCTTTACTTAATTTTTGCATTCGTTTCCGCCCTTTCATTTTAGAAATTTATGGCTTACGTCCGCCTTCCAGTATTAATGATCCTGCAGTCGGTGCTACCAGCCCCGGCTATAGTTTTTAAAACAGTCGACACATACGATTTTACCCTCTTGCAACCGCATTTTATGCTCCGGGGCCCCTTCGCCGCAGATTTCGCAAAGAATAGTAGTAAAAATCCGGGCTTTTTCCGGTAACTCAAATTCAGGTTCTGAAAAGGTAAATATTTCATCCACCGGGGCATTGAGCAGGTATTCCTGCCACTGAGAACGTTCCAGTCCGTCATGATTTTTAGCCTTGAGGCATACTCGTATTCTCTTATCGTTTTTGCGGTCGTAAAAAGAAAACGCCTGCTTGCCTGTACCACGATAAAGCAGGTTTCCCTTGCCAATGGTACAGCTCAAGATGGCCTGAACAGCGTCAACACCGCAGGCATCGTTTTCAGTAACACAAACGATTTCTTCATCATCTGATACCCCGATCCCTATCTTCTCCGCTGCCGCCTGGCAGGCCTTGAAGCCTATAGCCAGACCAGGGCACTGGTGACCATGAAATGCCACCGATTTTTCCCATAGTTCTTTATTCATCTGCATCCCCTCCCTTAGTCTTAAACCAATTCTGGAAAACAAAAAAAGGCCATTAAGCAGTAACAACTGCCTGCAGCCTTCATGAACATGATTAGGTAAAAATCAGGTTGCCTTTCCCGTAAGTGCAGCCTGAAATGACCTGAACAGCATCCATCCTGCAGGAATTGGTTTTGGCTACTGTCAGTAGTTGCTCATCCTGGTCCGTGTCGATATCCAGATATTTTTGGGCAAATTCTGCTGCTCTGCCCCCATCTGCAGACCCGGGCAAATGTTTTTCCGCCATTACTAATTTTGGCACAGTATAACATGTTTTAATTCGCGGTTCGTTAGATTCAAAACCGCCTTCTGGATAAACATATTTCATCAATCAAATATCGAAGCATCATTATTTATCTTTACCTGAAGATCCCCCCCCTGGGGCAAACAATCATTGATAATCAGCTTTAAAGTCATTACATGATAATTATATGCATACACTGTATAAAAATATTTACGAAGGCGTGATATTAATGCCAACCATAAATTCCTTTATTCGTTTTTTGCATGCTTCTCCCGGCACCCCAATTGTTGACATTTATACCGACGGTAACCTGGTTATAAAGGATCTGGCTTATAATGACACCAGCGAATACCTGGTAACGGGGCCGGAAAATATGCATATACAGGTGTATCCTTCCGGTACAGATACTGATCCGCTGCTGGACACCGAACTGACTATACCCCCCAGTGAAACGATCACTGCTGCCATCATAGGCGCTGCGCCGGACATCAGTCTTCTGCCCCTGTATTACACTGTGGCCGTAAGGGATAATGATGATGCACTCCTTCGCTTTACCAATTTATCCCCCCGGGCATCTGCCGTTAATTTAACCATTGAAGATGGTGCCACACTATTCAGCGATGTTGCTTATACCCAGGTCACCGATTTCCAGGTTATAGCACCCGAGACTTATAGCCTGCAAATATTCAGGGCTGATGAGGAAGAAAGGTATTTAGCATCGGGGTTGGTGGAAGTCGTCCCCCGGTATGCCTATACGGTATATGCCATTGGATTAACAGAGGGTGAACCGCCGGTGGAAATTGGTTATTTCAACGATCTTATCCCTTATTACACCGATGAGGTCCGGGAAACAGTCTTCAGTAAGGATACCCTACAAACCGGCAATGCTCCTCGCATCAACCTCCTTTATAAATAGATAAATCAGTCCTTGATGCAGACTTCATCACCTGTTCAAGGGCTGATTTGCTGTTTTTAGAAATGATTTTTTCGTTTCCTGCTGTCACATTGGTCAGTAAAGCACAGGAGGCTGTTACCCATACGATAAAAGCCGCCTGTGCTTTTGAGGAGAATATTGAGGGGCCAATTTATTTACTGCGGTTTTCTTCCATTTCCCTTAAGGCCTTGCGGTCAACTTTCTTCATGCCGGTACGGGGGATATCATCCAGGAATTCAACATATCTGGGCACTTTATAAGCCGCCAGTGATTCCCGGCAAAAAGCAATCACTTCTTCTTCCGTCATGGTTTCCCCAGGTTTTAACACCACGAACACCTTGACTGATTCACCGCGAATGGGATCGGGAACTCCAATAGCTCCTGCATCAAGGACCTTGGGATGGGTGTACAGCAATTCGTCAATATCCCGGGGATAAATATTAAAACCGCTGGAATTTATCATGTCCTTGGTACGCCCCACGATAGTTATATAACCATCCTCATCCATCGTGGCAATATCACCGGTATAAAACCATCCGTCCCTGATGGCATTAGCCGTCTCTTCGGGATTGTTCCAGTATTTTTCAATGATCAGGGGACCTTTCAGGATCAATTCGCCGGGCTCATTGACGGTCATTTCATCAGTACCATTTTTAATATCGACGATTTTCACATCCATGTCCGGGAAAGGTATCCCTACTGTGCCGGGTTTGCGCTTTCCTTTGGGATTGACCATTACACCATTGGTGGTTTCAGAACCGCCGAAACCTTCAATTATGGTTGAACCGGTAATGGACTCAAATTTTCTTAAGGCCTCCACCGGCAAGGGAGCAGATCCCGACAGAAGGAAGCGAATGGAACTGGCTTTAGATTCTGGCAGCCGGGGATGCATATTAAGCATCTGTATCAAAGCCGGAACAGCCGGCCAGTATGTGGGCAGATATTTATCGATAGCGGTTAAAACATTGTCAGGAGTTACCTCCGGCACCAGTATCATGGTTCCGCCGCTGGACAGATTGGCATTGATCTGCATATTAAAGCCATAAATGTGATAAAGGGGTACAGTACATAGTGTGCGCAATTCCTGCGGCGGGAACATGGCTTTGGACCATTCGATGAAAACCGTATAAAAAGCCACAAAATTTGAATTGGTCAAACAACATCCTTTGGGAACACCGGTAGTCCCTCCGGTATAAATCAGGATAACTGTATCCTTGTTATCCAGGTGTATATCCGGTTCGAGATCACTGGCTCCGGCAATCAAGTCTGCTAAATTAAATATATCCGGCGCCTCTTCCAGAGCAGTTTCCTGACCGGGCACCTGCATAATGATCAACCTTTTGAGAGTGGTCTTGCCGGAACGCATGATTTCCAATACTTTTGGTACCACCGGACCAAAAACTATCACTGTTTCAGCGCCACTGTCGTTGAAATTGTAGACCATTTCCGGAATAGTATAAAGAGGGTTGATCGGCACAATAATAGCACCGATTTTCATAATCGCGTGGGAGGAAAATACGAATTCCGGGATATTGGGCAGTACCAGGGCCACCCGATCGCCGCGCCGGACCCCAAGCTCCAGCAATGCATTGGCCAATTTTTTGGCGGTCTGATTGGTCTCCCAGTAAGTGTAGGTCTGATCATTACAGTAAATGTATGGTTTATCGGGATTGGCCCTTACCCATTTGATGAATTCATCCTTCATGGTGGTAATGGGATAATAACAAGTGCCCGGCACTCCTTCGTCATACCACTTCTGCCATCTTCTTTCCATTGTCAATTTAAATGCCCCTTTCATAAATGAATATTTACCATTAATGTTAACGATCCCAGCGGCCCGCATTTCTTAATTCTTCCACGACTTTTTCTCCCGCTTCTATTAGGACTGGCACATTTACTTTGCCCACCCGGGTCAGAGGGAAGGGTTCACTGGCCGGCCAGACTTCAACATGGATGGGTCTTTTATAGGCTGCCAGGTTTTTGCAGTATTCCATGATTTCTTCGGGTTGTATGTCTTCGCCAGGTTTAGGCTGTACATAGGCAAAAACTCCGTCAACAAATATCTCATGGGGCAGTCCAATCACCTGGGCCTGTGCTACTTTGGGATGCCGGGAAATGAAATCAGTGATTTCATCGGGGAATACCAGATAACCTTTGGGTTTAATAACAAATTTTCTGCGGCCGGCAAATTTCAAGCCTTCATAACTGCCAAAATTATGGAAATAGCCCATGTCACCTGTATAAAGAATTCCTTCTTTAGAAATCGTTGCTGCAGTTGCATCCGGATTGTTATAGTAGCCCAAAAATACTATGGGACCATGTACACAAATTTCGCCGACTTCACCGGGAGGCATTTCCCCGCCGGCAGTCCCGTCTTCATTCATTGGCATACGAATAGTGACAGGAGCATATTCCGGAAATACCTGTCCCACCTGTCCCGCCATTTCTTCTAAAGAGATCCCCCGGGGAGTTGCGGTGAAATAACCGGCACATTCTGTCATCCCCAAAGAAGTACCAAAAGTAGCGGCCATCCTGGACATCTTTTCCAGGAAAGGTACATCGACTGCACTGCCGCCGTAAAGAATATAACGCAGACTGCTGATATCATAGGTCTCATACTTGGGATCCAGCCAGAGCATGCGAAACATAGTGGGAACACCGCCCCACCAGGTGGGCTTGTATTTATCGATGCTTGACAGTACTGCCGGGGGGCTGTACATACCAAGAGAGATTACCGTCCCTCCCACAAACCAAACCGTCATGGGGCCCTGACAGGTTCCAGCCACATGACTGGTGGGCATGGAATTCAGATAACGGCTGTCAGTGCCATATAAACCAACCTCCCGGGAAAATACCGCATTATTGGTCAGGGTGTTCTCATGACATATCAGGGCCGGTTTCGGTTCTCCCGTAGAACCGGTAGTAAATATAATTATATGGGGATCCCGGGTACCAAGTTCATAATACTCCTGCCGCAAGGCTGCAATAAGCCTTTCATCAGTTTTAAGTTCTTCCAGGGCTGCCGGAGAAAAAAGTTCCTCGAAATTTTGGCATCCAGCAAGGAAATCCTCCTGTTTCCCGCCCGGTGTCAGCTGAACATAATGCTTTATAGAAGGAACCGCCTGCTGAACTTCTTGGACCAGGTCTCTGAAATCCCGCATAGGTGTATTGCCCAAACAGAAAAAAGCTGTGGGATCAATCTTTTTCATATCCCTGATAACCTCGTCGGGCATTAGACGAACATCCAATGGTGTCATAACAGCACCGACTGTTGCACAGGCATAGGTGAGCATATGAAACTCCGGCCAGGCCAACCATTGGGCAACTACTATATCACCTTTTTTAATCCCCATCTTTTTCAAACGCAATGCGTAAAGAGTAATATTTTCATCAAATTCTTGGTAGGTATAAGTTCTTCCGGTGTCAGCACTCACCAGGGCTGGATTCTCCGGGGTGATGGCCGCCCATTTTTTAATATAGTCGGTAAGCAGCGGCAATTTCCATTCTGTTAACAGTTCATCTTTAAGCGGTATTTTGTACATTACTTCCCTTCCTTTCTCTCCATATGCATAAGCTGGTTTTTCCTGCCATGATTTGCTTTATAGTATTAATATGCAAAAACCATACCACTTTTAATAAAAAAGCTTGCCCAGTCTAATTCATGCACTGACAAGCTTTTCTAAAAACCACCGTTATTTCTTAACACAATAATACTGTTAACACCTGTTCACTATCCTGACATTCTGAAACATCTGTTAACATTACCGCTGTTAATTATTTTTCCCCTCTTCATCCACTTTATACTTTTCCATCTTTTTATAAAGGGTCGTGCGTGAGATCCCTAATTCCCTCGCAACCTGACTGACATTTCCTTCATAGGCCTGCAGAAGTTCAATGATCAGCAGTCTTTCTTCCTCCTGCATAAGTAGCTTGCTCAGTTCCCGGGCTTCCTTGATGGATCTTCCCGGTTTTTTCAAAGCGGGCAATTCTCGACCCGAGTTCCTGTCCAGCTGACCAGGAAATAAATCGTCCGGCAGATCTGCTGCGCTTAACCGGGCACCTTTGGCAGTGTTCAGCATGCGTTCGATAACATTCTGCAATTCCCGGACATTGCCGGGCCAATCATAGGCTTCCAGGCTGGCAAGCATGGCGGGGTCCAGACTGTTTTTTTCCTCCTCCCAGTAAGCATAAGAATCTTTCAGAAAATAATTGGTCAGCAGCCGGATGTCTTCCTGGCGTTCCCGCAGTGGTGGTATCATAATTGATATCACATTAAGACGGTAATATAAATCTTTGCGAAAGCGCTTATATTCCATTTCCGTCAGCAGATCTTTGTTGGTAGCACAAATAATGCGAACATCAACTGGTATTGACTGTGTACCTCCTATCCGGGTGATACTCTTTTCCTGAATGACCCGGAGTAAAGCAGCCTGCTGTTCTATCGGCATGTCACCAATTTCATCCAGGAAAAGCGTCCCCCCGGAAGCCAGTTCAAATTTCCCTGGATTTCCACCTTTGCGGGCACCTGTGAAAGCCCCCTCCGCATAACCAAAAAGTTCGCTGCCAATTAGTTCCCGGGGGATCGCACCGCAGTTTATGGCTACAAACGGACCTTTTTTGCGCCGGGAATAATTATGGATGGCCTGGGCAAATAATTCCTTCCCGGTTCCGCTTTCGCCTTCAATTAAAACATTACTCCTGCTATGGGCAGCCATTTTAGCATTTTCTATCAGTTCATTCATAGCCGGGTGGCCGGTAATGATATCTTCGAAATTAAATGTTGCCTTGGCCCCGCTGAAACGATTGACCAATTTACGGACATCCTTGATGGGACGCAGCATCAGCAACCCGCTGTTTACTATACCCTGTTCATTGATTATCGGTGTCCCCGAAACCAGCAAATGTATCTGTTCACCAGATTTTCCATATATGAACTCCACATCCCGGAAAGGGATGCGCCGGGAAAACATCTCTTTGAAAAAGGGGTTTTTACCTTGCAAAATTTCTTCCTGCAGCTTTATTTTTATGTCATCAAGAAAATCTCCCCAGTTTTGCTGCACAACATTATTAAGAAACTCGAATTCCCCGCTCCGGTTTACTATTACTACCCCATCGGACATATTCATCATTACATTGTTCAAGTTGCGGTTAAGCAATATCAGTTCATTGTTTTTAGAAGTCAACTCTTCTGTTCTTTGCTTGACCCGGATTTCCAATTCATCACGGGCCGCTTGTAATTCTTCCTTGAGCAGCTTCTTTTCCGTTATATCGTTAGCTGCTACAATACCAATCATTTCATCGTTCATATAAGTGGTGCCGAAAAAAACATCAACCCAGATAGCTTCACCGTTCTTTTTCATGATTTTAAATTCATAATTGGCTGGTACTGTTTCTCCCTGCAGGCGGGCCTGGCCCCTTTCCCTGATCAAATCACGGTAGTCCGGATGACAAATATCCCAAAAATTCTTCTGCGTCATTTCTTCAAAAGTAAACCCTAAAGTGTTTTCAACGGCCGGATTCACATAAATCACCTGACTATCGCGATAAACATAGACCAGGACCGGAATATTCTCAGTCAGGATCCGGAAAGAGTTGATCTCTGTCATTTGATTTTGTATCACTTTTTTTAAAATGCTATTATCGTCCTGGTTAGTTTTTTGGCTGTTTTTTTCTGATATTCCCATATGAAAACTCCTGCTAAAATATAATGATTTATAACTATTCTACAACAATTGAACAACTGTATTCAATTGTTAACACCTTGCTTCATAAGGTAAGCGGACAAGGAAAGATTCAACGTGGTCAAACCAAAAAGAGCTCCATAAAAAAATCCCCTTGTCCGGGGATTTTACATTTTTCCTGGTCAAATACTACTGCAAACCGATTATCATCTTTTTTGCCGCTGGCCCCGGCATCATCCTGCCTGTCCCGTCAAGGTTTTTTCGCTGCCCCGGACTATAAAATCACCGCGAGGTCCAGTCGCCGGGATCGATCCCCCGGGCACGCAGCCATTCTGCAGTTTGGCCCATGATGATCAAGGGCTGTCGGGACAGTTCTGCCAGATTCCTGGATCCGGTCATAAGGGCGGCTGCCTGGAGTCCATATAAAAAACCTTGCAGATATGATTCGACACCGGCCTCCCCTTCCCGAACATATGCTTTTAAAAAGGGGGCTGCCAGGCCTATCATATCAGCACCCATTGCTATCGCTTTTGTTGCCTCTACCGGGGTCCTGATTCCCCCGGAGGCAATAATGACAATGGGCAGCTGCAAGGCCTTGATCTCGCCTAAACTCCAGGCGGTCGGTATGCCCCAGTGCTCAAATCCTTCTGCCATCAACCCGCTGCGTTGGTTTTCAATAGTTATAAAATTGGTTCCACCCTGCCCGCCATTATCGAATATGCGAATCCCGCAGGCAAACAGCTTCTCCACTGTTTCCCGGCTGAAACCAAAACCAACTTCTTTAGCTATAACCGGAACCGGACTGACTGCGGCTATTTCTTCCACATTTACCAATACATTTTTAAAGGACCTTTCCCCCTCCTCCATGGCAATTTCCTGGGGGACATTGAAGTGGAGCTGCAAAGCATCTGCATCTATTATTTTTACCGCTTTTACAGCTTTATCCGGTGGTTCATCAGCGCCTATATTGGCCAGTATCAATCCCTGGGGATTTTTTTCGCGTACAATGGCAAAGGAAGATATGGTATCGGGATCTTCAATTGCAATGTTAAGAGAGCCGACTGCCATGGGAATATTATATTTACCGGCCAGGGAAGCCAGGCATTGGTTGATGCCCCGAGCACGTTCAGTGCCTCCGGTAATCGCATTGATCATTAATGGCCATGCTATATTTTTACCCAGAAAAGTCTGACTCAGGTCGATTTCATCAATAGCAAGGCCGGGGATGGAATTATTCAGCAGAAAAGTATCCGTAAATCCGTTTGTCATCGGCCCATCCCCTGTTAATATGCTTATATCTATATGTTCATCTTTACGAATTTTCCTGATGGTTTAAGCCCTCCCTGCAATCAATGCTGCCTTTTCCAGTGCCTCCTGATCATTTATATTGAAAAATAACTCGTCCAAATTACCAAAAGAGGCTAATTCCTCTTCTTCAATTATGAGGGCATCCAATTCTTCAAACAATCTGGTCAGTTTCAAACGATCCGTTTCCAGATTATACTTTAACCGGGGCAGACATTTTTTGTTATAGACTGCAGACATCGGCTGTAAATAGCCTTTGATCCTGGGTACCACGCTGTCTTTATCCCCCAATTTTCCCAGTAGAAATTCAGCGATGCGCATATCCATAAAAGGCATATCACAGCCCAGAATAAAAACATTGTCACAGGATGCATAGCTAAGGGCTGCGTGCATCCCCCCTACCGGACCTTTATCGGCATAAATATCTCCATGGACCTGGTACCCATATTTCTCGTAAAGTTCAGGTTCGTTGCTGATGATTATTATTTCCTTAAACAGGGGAGTAAATTTATCGATAATGATTTCGATGATGGGTTTACCGCTGATCTCAGCAAATGCTTTATTAAATTTCATCCGGGTACTTTTCCCCCCGGCATTGATAACTCCACTTGCCAGCATATAAATTCCTCTTCCCTGGAAATCCACCGCCACAATAGTTGGTGAAAAAAAGGCTGCCAACGGCAGCCTGTAATACCTACGCCCCTCAGCCCCTGGTCCTGGCAGCACAATCATTGCAGCTGCTGCTGTAATTAACGGCTTTGTTCTTTCCGGTACTGAACATAGATAATAATTGCTTTATATTTCCGGATTTACATTCCGGACACTGGGCTTTATCCTTATCCGCATTGGAAATCAACGAGCTAAACATAAACCCGCAATCATTGCAAGCGAATTCAAAAATAGGCATTCATAATCCCCCAATTAAAAATCTGGCCTTATTCTGATGACGTTGGTTCTTCCGGTGAATTACTTTCTTCTGAATCATCCGGTTCTGCCATCTCCGCCACTTCTTCTGTTTCATCATCACCCGGTTCTGATATTTCTGCCACTTCTTCGGTTTCATTGATTTCAACAACTTCGGGTTCGACGGCTTCTTCCCCTGTTTCTTCCGTCATTTCATCCTGTTTTTGCAAATATTCTTCTACTTCCTGGGCTTCTACATCAACCTGAGCTTCCTTAATCGACAGGCTGATCCTCTTTTGTTCATTATCAATACTCAATATTTTCACATTTACTTCTTGACCAACTTCTACAACATTTTCTGGTTTATCCACCCGATAATCCGCCAGTTGGGAGATATGGACAAGCCCGTCAACACCTGGTTCAACTTCAATGAAGGCACCAAAAGTTGCTGTCATGACTACCTTGCCTTTGATTATCTCCCCTTCACTATATTTATCCATAAC